>Ga0180007_10000077_pt1 | contig 167151 bp, 142 predicted proteins | sample MM_PC_MetaG_FD_121122 | JGI IMG/M metagenome (GOLD analysis project Ga0180007, IMG submission 121122) | Groundwater microbial communities from the Aspo Hard Rock Laboratory (HRL) deep subsurface site, Sweden - MM_PC_MetaG | ecosystem: Environmental > Aquatic > Deep subsurface > Groundwater...
ACTGCGTACTTCCTGGCCGTGATGCTGCCCTGGGCCAGTCCGAGGCCGGCGCCGCTGCCGGGCGCACGGGCCAGGACCTTGACCTCGACAGGCTTGTCGTCCTTCAGGGAAAACGCCAGTTCCCGTCCGTCCTTGGACTGGCTGCCCTGCCTGGCGTTGAAGGGCAGGGGCATCCAGCGCAGGTCGATGTCCTTCATCTCGGGCGTCACCGAGAGGCGCGCCCTGACCTCCTGACCCACGAGCGGATCCTTGGGCTCGAAGGCCAGTTCCAGCTTCGGGGACACAATCTCCACCTCGACCTGCGCCGATTCGACCACGGTGGCCAGCGAGTCGCCTCGCTTTTCGAGGACCTGCACCCAGACCCCGACCCTGCCCGGCTTCGAGAACACGGCCTTGACGTCGGGCGTCGCGGCGTCGAGGCTGTCGAACTTCGCCTCGGGGTGCGGCTGCCAGCGGAAGACGAAATTGCCCTTGGCCGGCTGGCCGTCCACGGTCAGCTTCGCCGTGAAGCTGGCCGGGGCGCCCACGGGGACGGGCCCGGCATCGGCGGGCACGCGCTCCACGGCCACCCGGACGTCCGAAACCTCGTACTTGAGGCTGGCCCAGCCAAGGCCGTACCGCGCCCCGTCCACGCCCACGGTCAGCTCGTACTGGCCGGGCCGGTCGGGCCGGATGGTCACGGAAGCCTTGGCCTTGCTCTCTTCCGGCGTCCCGGCGAAGGTTCCGCCCCAGGTGTAGGCGTACGGGCTGTCCTCGGCCTTGGCGTTGTGCACCTCGGCCGTGACCTTGACCGTGTCCCCGATCTTGAGCTTCGGGAGTTCCGGGGGCGAGAGGGTGACCTTGGGCAGGTCCGAGCCGTCGTACTCGGGGCCGTCGTAGGGCTTTTGCTTGATTTCCCCGTCCTTGCCGGGGCGCAGGGAGGCCAGGATGGCCCGGGCCTCCTGCTGGGCGGCGGCGCCCTGGGAGATGAGGTAGGCGCGGTCGCTGTTGTCCCAGCAGCCGCCGCCGTCCACGGAGTAGCCGAAGTCGACGACGTAGCCGTCCTTGACGGCGCTGCCGTGGCCGTTGGAGCCGAAATAGGCCCCCGTGTAGCCGCTCCAGGGACTGCCGCTGCCGCGGCGCATCCACAGGGCGAAGTCGGCCATGGCCCCCTGGAAGTCGCCCATGGAAAAGGCGTTGGCCCCCTCCACGCCGCCGGCCATGAACAGGCCCACGGACATGTCGTTGGGCGTGGCCCCCTGGCGTCGGGTCTTGAAGGCCTTGTCGGCCGCGGCCATGCACTCGGCGGCCGTCTTCGGGATGCCCTGACCCGAGGCCCTGACGGGGTAGTTGGCCCAGACCTTGGCCGTGACCGTCGAGTCCCAGCCGCAGGGCCCTTTCATCTTGGCCGGCTTGCGCTCGAGCACGAGTCCTTTCTCGCCGGACATCACGGTCCAGTTGGAGGTGCTGGTCCCTGAGAATTTCCACTCCTGCTGCGGCCCCTCGGCCGTCTCGTTGCCTTCGGGACCCTTGTCTTCCTCGTCCTTCTTCCCGTCCTCGCCCTTCCGGCGTGGCGTCACCGCGGCGCTGGCCGAGGCCAGCACCTTCGCCAGACTGGTGTCGAAGTGGTCCAGAAGCTCGACGGTGACGACGCCCTGCGCCGAAACCTTGAGGGAAATCTCCTGACCGGCGCGGCTCGAAGGCTCGAGGCCACCGTCGATCTTCCAGTGCCAGTAATTTTCCTTGGGCGGCACGCCGCCCAGCAGCTGCGCCCTCGCCGTGATGGTGCCCCCCTCCTCGGGAGCGTCGTCGGACAGGGTCAGGCCAATCTTCAAACCGGCCAACAGGCAACTCTCCAGGGCCTTGCCTCCCGCGCCGGTCGCCCACCCCGCCATTTCGTATTGCTTTTTTGAAGCGGGGAGCCGCGCCTCGTAATCTCTGGCGGTTGTCCGGTAGAGTTCGGCCTCCCCGGAGGCCAGGGCATAGGGCACCGCCGCGACGAAAGTCATCAGGGCGTCCGTGAACGCGGTCGAATGGGCCATGTCCTGAACCGAGGGGATGCCGGACTTCGAGAGCGCATCGCGCTGCTGCTCATAGCGCCTGACGGCCGAGTCGTAGCTGCTCGCCCAGGCCGACTCGCTGCCGGCCAGCTGCGTGTAGTAGATGGCCAGGTTCTCGGTGAAGGCGTACTTGTAGCGCAGGGGCGCCAGGACATCGAAGGCCTTCCTGTGGCATTCGTTGCCCGGGTCGAAGGTCGTGGAAACCTGGTCGAAGTCCTTCAGCAGCTTCTCGATGTGCTCGATCACGCCCTTGCGCCCGTTCTCCATGCTGGCCAGCAATGTCTCGACGCGCCCGGTATCCAGTTCGGGGAATCCGGTCAGATGCCAGCTCGCCGGCACGTAGGGCGAGAAGCACTCCCGGAAAAGGTCCCCGACACGGCGAAGCTTGCCGGCGATCGCGCCGTACGTCTTCAGGTAGTGTTCGTAGATCCGGAGCTTCGAAAGGGGCAGGCTCTCCTGTTCCCACCAGTTCTTGGCGACCCTGGAATAGGCCTCCACCGAGGCCTCGGCGTGCGCGACGAGCACGGGGCATTTGAGCTCCGCCTGGAGCACCTCCAGCTCCTTCCTCAGGCGCTGGACCTCGGCGTCGTAATCAGTGGTCGCCCGCAATTCGTCCTCGGCCCAGGCCTTGAGCTGCGCGATGGTCTGCTGCAGAGCTTTGGTCCTGACCAGGGCATACGCGTTGAAGAGAGCCAGCCCCCCCTTCCCCCCGCGAGCCTCGATCTTGTACCTGGCCGTGAACTCGTCCTTCCATTCCTTGTCGTTGAAATCGGGGTACACGGACTTGAGGGCCGCCCGGAGGTCCGCGATGGCCTTGTACTGGGGCATGACGTTCTTTTCGGCGTAATCCCTGACGGAGTCGTTGATGGTCGCCCCGGCCCCCAGGAGGCCGTCGGTCATGGTCGACTTGTAGGGCACGTCGCCCTTTGACGTCAGCAGGTCCTCATAGGTCAGGGTGTGACGCCCACCCTTGCGGTCGAACAGGCCCTTGAGCTTTTGCGGCTTCTGACCCGTATCCCAGTCGCCCGATTCCAGCCAGGCCCGGACGAGGTTCTGCCCCTGCCGCGCGTCGTAGACCCCGGCCGCGATCGGCTTCGCCGCCAGGCCGATGCTGGCGATGACGGCGGGCAGCTGACCGCCGGGGACGCAGCCCATGACGCCGATGGACACCCACAGGCCGGCTTCGAGGGCTTTCCCCTTGTCCCCTTCGTACCACGCCTCGCCTCCGGTGATGAGGCCCTGGGCGAAATCGCCGACCACGGGCAGGGCCGTGACCCAGGCGTTGCCGAGGGCCAGGTTTTCCTGATCGGGCGGGAGCGACTGGTTGAAGAGGATGTCGTAGGTCGAGTACAGGCCGGTGGCCACGCCGACGAACGCGTCTAGGCCGCCGATGTCCGCCGATTCCCCGCCGAATCGGGTGTAGGCCGGGTTGAAGAGGATTTCGTGCAGCTTGGTCTGGAACTGCCTGACGGTCAGGCCCGATTTCGCCAATTGCGCCCCGAGCCTGCTTTCAAGCTGCGCGAGGGCTTTCGTCCCCCCGGACGGAAGCTTGGGCCGGACCTCGGTGACGATGCGCAACTCGTCGGGGTTCCAGCCGATGCGCCGCAGCTCGGGTTCGGGCAGCTGCCGGAATTCCTTGCGGAAGCGTGCGAGTTCGACGCTTGGCGACTGGATGACGGCGGCGGCATAATAGTTCCGCCAGGTCTCCATGAGCCTGTCCAGGGCCTGCGGGTCGTCGACGACGTCGAAAAGCCCCGAACTGGAGATCAGCATGATTTCCTTGCGCGCCCTCCTGACGCTGTCGGCGACATCATCCGCGAGTTTGCCTTCCTTCTCGAAAAGCGCCACCGCCCGCTTGTAGGATTCGTCGTCGATCCGCCGTCCGTCCACGAGAATCTTCAGGATGCGCAGGGTGATCTCCCCTCCCCCGTCGCCCAGCAGGCGCATCTGCTGCTTGATGTACTTGATGACGATCTTGCCCGCGTCGGATCCGCCGAACTGCATTTCCAGGGTCGCCAGGAGCCTCTTCTGCGCGTCCGCCGGCACGTTGGCCAGGACATCAAGACCGTTGGCCATGTCGTTGAGATCGAACTTGAGCCGGGCCTTGGCGACGAGGTCCTTGATGATCTCGTCCGGGTTCGTGGGCCGCTCGGACAGCAGATGCGAGGCGATCTCCTTGACCAGGGCGTCCGTGTCCGTGACCAGCTGCTTCTCGGTCCACTGGAACAGGAGTTCGCCAAGGCTTTTGCGGATCCCCTCCTCGGTCAGGCCCGTTTCCGCCAGGAGACGCTTGAGCTTGGTGGGGTCCTGGGCGACGGCGTTGGCCACCAGGTACGCCCTCAGATTGTCCTTATTCAGCGACCTGGCGATGATGGAGGCGTCGAGGTCCTGGCTGATGCGGTACATGTATTTCGCGGTGCCCGCGAGGCCGTCTTTCTCGTGCTTGAAAAACATGGCGAAATCCGACGCCATCTTCGAAAAAACCAGCGAACCGGAGCCCCGGAAGGCCCCGAAACCGAGGCGTTCGGCAATTTCCGCAGGCACCGCGGCAAGGCCCCCCTCCTTCAACTTCCAGACCTTGTCGCCGGGGTCGAAGACGAAGGTCCGCATCTTCTGGGGATCCTTGAGATACGCCTCGCCCCACCACTGCTGGCCCGCCGCGCCGCGGTACATGTCCGGTGAGGTGGAGGCGATGTGGGCCTCGAAATTCTTGCCGAGGGCCTCCCATATCTGGTCGTGCAGCATCTTCGCGGCCTTTTCCGGGCTTTCGCCCTTGGCCAGCGCGTTCCTGACGTCCCAGTACGTCTGTTCGAGGGCCTTGTACCCGAAATCGGGGACGTCTGAGACCACAAGGCTCATGGTCTCCGTCGACAGGCTCCGGGGCACCCCGATGCCTGCGGCCGAGGCCAGGATTTCGTCCCCGGCCCCCCGGGTCGCGATGAGTTCGGCGGTCATCTCCTCGAACGCGGTCCGGACCTGGGTCCGCGCCTCATCGATGCGCTTGCCGAAATAGACCATGTCCATGTCCCGCCCGGGCTTCCAGGAACCGGTCGCCCCGAAAAAGGCCTCGGGCTCGCCCATCCGGACCGCCGCGGTCTTCGCCGCCCTGCTCGCCATTTCGACGCGCAGCGCTTCGACCCGGGTCCGTATCGCCTCCGGGAGGTTCCCCATGTTCTGCTCGTACCACTTCAGGTCTCTGGTCAGGAGCAGCAGGGATGCGTCCGACGGCGCCTTCCCTGCCTTGATGGCGTCGAAGATGTGCTGGCCGAGTTCATCGGCATGGCAGAACCCCGACAGGAACAGAACGATGAGGAGAACACAGGATGCGAGTACTCTGCGCAACATGAAACCCTCCAGGACCGCTGAAGGCGGCTACGAAACCCTGAATTCAAAAAATTTCGGAGAACGAAGGCCTCCCGCTTCCAACTTTCCCCAGGCAAGACCAAGAATGCGCATCAAGCTCTGGACACTCCTCAAAGCCTTCACTCCTGTCCGGCACCGTTGGCTGGCCGATTTGCCCCCTCCCCTCCGACGCAGGTCAGGGAAATGATGCGGTCACAAAAAACCATGTCGCAAATCCGGCCCGAGGAAAAAATTCGGGTAGGCGGCGAGCCTGTACGCACCTCGAAAACGCTCGCAGCGGCAAAGCCCCGGGCGCGGCACCAGGCGTCGGCCGCCGGCTTGCCGCAGTCACTGCCCCATTCGAGGCAGTAATCCAGGGGCACCCCGTCCACCTTCGGATCCACGAACCTCACGCCCTCGCCGGAAGCGTCACCGGGCATCCATTCGCCCACGCCTTCCCTGCCCTGGTCTGCGACGCAGGGGCCCCGATCGACGAGGCTCTCTTCCTCGACGAAGAACGAGTCTCCGGGCAGCAGCTCTCCGGTCGCCATGATGCGCCTGCCCTCCAGGGCGGTCAGGTCCACGGGGCTGCCCGGCGCGAAAAGCAGGCTGATCCGGTACCCTCCGGAGCTGACATGCGTGCCGAAATCCGTGGACTCGGACATGAAGACGCCGCCCTGCACGCACCCCGTGATGACGGCGTGGACGGGCTCGGAAGCCGGAAGAAGGGTCGGCATCGCCAGCCACACCGCCAGTCCCAGCGTCAATGCGACACGCCTCTTCATGATCACCTCCGCATCTGTGCATTCAGCCATGCCCGGTTTCATCACAACCTACATCGGACCGCGCTTCATCCACCAGGGGTAGCTTCCCGTTCCGGCCTGGTAGAAGGTTCCCTGCACCTCGCCCGCGGACATGACCCCGGTGTAGCGCTGGTCCAGGTCCGGGATGGGGCGGGTGAAAAGAGCCGTATGAGCCTCCTGCGGCGCAAACCCGCTTTGAGAGCTGTTGCATCACGCTTCGATCTTCACATCACCTTCTCCGATGGCACGGGCCCGGCACGGGAATCGTTCCGCCTTGCCTCAGCCGCGCCGCCGCATTTCGGCAACGGCGCGCCCTACTTTTTCGCCCCCTGTCCCATGCGCTTGATGCCCAGGTACACCTCCAGCTTGCGGATGCGCTCGTCGGTCTGGGGGTCGGGCTTGAGCATGAGGCTGTCGCGGTACAGGGTCAGGGCTCCGGCATAGTCGCCGCGGGCCTGCTTGCGGCGGGCCTCCTCCCACAGGCGCATGGCCTCGCCCTCGGGGTCCAGGGCCAGACGCCGCAACACGCCGCTTGGGGAGCGGAACAGGTCGATCTCGAGCGACGCGTGCCCCTCGGGCCAGAGCAGGCCCTGGTCCGAGGCGGCCGGGCCCGCCAGGGGCTCGCCAGCCTGAGGCTGGGTCGTGCGCGTGACCTGGATGGCCAGCGTGCGCACCGCTCCGTGCCGGTCCGCGACCATGACCTCCAGGGGCTGGGGGCCGAAGCGAAGCGGCAGCTCGATGCGGGCCGTCTCGCCCAGCAGGCTCCCCTTGTGCCACGGGCCGCCGGCGGCGCGGGCCGCCACCAGTCCCACGTCCGGAGGCACGGCCACATCCACGGCCACGACGCCCTTGGCGATGGCGGCCCCGTCGGCCGGGGTTATCAGCCGAGCCTCGGGCAGGGGCCGCTCCACGGTCAGCTGCAGGGACTGGACAGCCTCGTTGCCCGAGGCGTCGGCCACCCGCACGTCAACGGTGTGCGGTCCGGGCTGCAGGAGCAGCGGCACCGTGGCCGTTCCTTTGGTCGCAGGCAGTTCGTGCCACAGGCCGCGGTCGATGGAGACCATGGGCGCCACAGGCCCGGCGTCGTCATCGGCGCTCAGTTCGAGCATGGTTACGATCGACTTCAGCACCGCCCCCGACGCCGGCTGCGCAACGCGCAGGGTCGGCGGCGTGTCGTCGCCCGCGGCCGTGAGCATGAAGAGTGCCTCGTTGTTGGCCGTGTCGGGGTCTTCGAGGGTCTTGTCCGGGTCCGCGACCAGGGCCAGGTTGTTCAGCCCGCCGCGGATCTTCCAGGCCACGGAACCTGTGGCGGGCTGGTCCACGCCCACAGTCCCGACCACCGTGCGCCCGACTTCCTCGCGGCTGCCGCCGGGCAGGATGCGCTGCAGGGCCACGACCACGTTCGAGGCCGCGGCCGCGCCGAAGTTGCGTATGGGGAAGTCGACGCGCATCTCGTCGCCGGCGTTCGGCGCCTCGGGCCCGGCGATGACCAGCTGCGACGACGACAGGCTCAGGTCCGGGGCGGTCAGGGACACGCCGCTGACGGCCACGGCCTTGTCCAGGGCTTCGCCCGCCGAAGCGGCCGCGGTCCAGACCGGGGTGGCGGTCAGGCGGAACTTGAAGCGGAAGTCGCTGTTGACGGCGTAGTGGCCGCCGCGCAGGTGGGTGGTGCGCAGGCCGACCCGGTTGTCGCCGGGCAGGCCCGAGCTGTCGAAGCGCAGGGCCCCCGGCGGGATGCGGAAGCTGAAGTTGCCCTCGGGCAGCATGTCCTTCAGCAGCCCCAGGACCACGCCGTTCAGGAGGACTTCGACGTCGTGGGTCTTGTAGCTGTCGCGGCTGCCGCGCAGGGCGAAGCTCATCTCCAGCCACGCCTCGACCACGTTGGTCTCGCGCCAGCCCTTGCCGACCCGCAGGGCCGCGAACTCGCTGACCCCGCTCGGGCCCACGTCGGCGTAGACGTGATCGACCTCGCCGTCCCCGTCGCCGTCCGTGCCGACCCACTCGATGCCGTCGGCCAGCAGGACCCAGCGGTCGGGACGGCCCTTGCCCGTGGAGTCCGAAGCCAGGGCCGCGGACCAGTCCAGGCTGTCCAGGTCCACGGCCCTGGCCTTGTCCGCGCCGGCCAGGACGGCCTTCTCCATGTCCGCGGCCCCGGCGCTGTGCGGGTCCACGCCCGGCATCAGCAGGACTCGGTGCATGGACTCTCCCGGGGCGAGCTGCACTTCGAAGGGATGGTCGAATCGCTTTTCAAGGCCGAAGGCCTGGATCGACGTCTTCACCCCCCTGAACCCTTCGTGGTAGCGGGGCGTGACGATGAAATCCATGGTCGCGCCGCGCGGGAAGAGGCCGTGGCGCACGGTGGGCGAGAGGACCACGGCGTGGGCGTCGGCCGGGGTCACGGACAGGTCGGTGATGGCGTCGCCGAGGTTCGTCAGGCGCAGGACGCGCCCCATGTTCCCGGCCGACGGGCCGATGTCGGCCCACTGCATCTCCACGTGGGGCAGGCGGACGTTGACGAGGATCTCGCTCTCGTCGGACAGGCCAGTGTCCGAGACGATGCGGATGGGGATGCGGTGCTCGGCGGTATTCACGTTCTGGGCGCTGATGGCGAACTGGAACTCCCGCTCCTCGCCCGGGGCCAGGGCGAAGGGCTTGTCCTCGGACCCAGTGCCCACGAAGCTGGCCAGCATGGCCGGGTCGGTGGGCTGGCCGCTCTCCAGGCGGACCATGAGGGGCGTCTCGCCGTTGTTGCGCACGCTGACGCCGACGCGCTGGTCGTAGTCGCGCTGGACGTTGGCGGCGTAGCTCGGCCGGCCGAAGGCCAGGCCCTTGACCCGGGTCACGGTGCGCGCGGGGCCGGGCAGCTTTGCGCCCATGGGCTGGAATTCGTAGGTCACCCCGGTCTCGAGGCCCGGCAGCCGGACCACCTTGCGTTTGGCGGATTCGCCCATGACCTCTTTCCAGGCCGCGTCGTCACCGCCCCGTGGACGGTAGCGGACCACGGCCGGACCGAAGGACGGCGCCTGCCAGCTGACCGCGACGTGCTCGCCCGTGAAGGTCGTGCCATCGGGCGGGTTGAGTTCGAAGTATTCGGACACGCTGAAGGCCCGCTCCAGACCGGCCTTGGTCCCGGCGTCGTCCACGGCCGACACGGTCAGCACGTGCCTGCCCGCGGCCATGGCCGGCCAGTTCAGCGCCGCCTCGAAGGGCGCCTGGAAGTCCGAGCCCACGGCCTTGCCGTCGAGGGCGAAGTCCACCCTGCGGATGTTCGTGCCGTCGAAGCTGATGACCTGGGCCTGGGGCGTGAAGGGCGCGTCGACCACCTGGTCTTCGGACAGGTTGTTCATGGTCACGAGGATGCCGGCCCGGTCCTGCTGGCCCACGGCCTGGACCCAGAAGGACTGGCGGGATTTCTGACCGTCCGGGCCGGTGCACACGGCCTGGGCCTTATAGACGCCCTGGGCGGGGAACTCGCCCTTGGCAGGCGTGCCGCCGGGCAGGCGCACCATGATCTTGCCGTCGCCGGCGAGGTCCACCACGCACTCCCCGGGCTGGTCGGCGTAGTCGAGGCGATCCCGGCGCAGGACGACCCGCCTGGGCTGGGCAGGGTCGTTCTCGGCCGTGACCTTGTCCGCCGCGATGCCCCGGCCTTTGGTGTCGACCATGACGAACCCGGGCTCGAGGCTTGCGGCGTTGTCGCCCCATTCACTCAGTTCAAGGCGCAGCGTGGTCGCCGCGGCCACGGGCAAAACTTCCTTGAACCTCGCCGGGGCGTGCAGGCCGAGCTCCTTGAGAAGCTGGCCGCTGCCGTGGTCGTAAACCCGCAGCAGGGTCTCCAGGGGCGCGGCCACGCTGACGGTGACCTCCCCAGCCTGGGGCGTCTCGAACAGGAAGCGGTCCCGGTCGCCGATCTGGTCGATGCTGAAGGACTGCGCCTCCCCGTCCTTGAGGGGACGCGGCGGGTCCTCGGCCAGGGGGGATGTCTCGGCCGGCTCGGCGCGGTCCAGCTTGACCGTGAGGGTGTAGGGCAGGGACGAGGCGGCGTTGTCGCCCCACTCCCCGACCATGACGTGGTACTTCCCGGGCTGCACGGGCGGGGCCAGGGCGGCCGCCTGTCCGGCGTGCACGCCCTGTTCGACGATCAGCGTCCCGGCCGCGTCGAGGACGCGCACATGGGTTTCCATGGACGACTGCACGTCCACGCGCAGATTGCCGGGAAAATCGACGTCCACGGCGAAGACGTCGCGGTCGCCCATGGGCAGGAAGCTGCCGTGAACGGTTTCGCCCGGCGTCAGGGGCAGCGCCCCGGCCAGGTCGTCGTTGCGGGACGCGAAATCGAGCATGTCCGCCGGTTCGAGCCAAGCGGACAGGGTGTAGGCGTCGGCGGACCAGGCGTTGTCGCCCCATTCGCGCACGGCGACGAAGAACGTGCCGGGGCCCGGGACGAACCACTCCAGCTTGCCCGCGTTCCCCGAGTGGCTGCCGACCTCCGCGAGCATGGCCCCGTCGGGCCCGAAAAGCTGCATGTGTCGCTCCATGCTGCCGGCGCTCTGCAGGTGCAGGCGTCCGGCCCCGGGCACGGCCAGGCGGTAGACGTCGACATCCCCGACGGGCAGCAGCGTGGAGCCGGCCAGGGTCCCGGGCTTGAGCTCGCGTCCGGCCTTCATGTCCTGGGCGGGCGCGGGGTCGTCCACGCCGTCGTCGGGCAGCGTGTCCACCAGCATCCTATAGGGGACCAGCGATTCGCCGTTCATCCCCCACTCCCGGACCTCGATGGCGTACCGGCCTGGCCGGACCTGCACCGTCAGGTCCAGGGGCGCGCCGCTGTGTGCGCCGACCTCGCCGAGCTGCGTCCCTTCGGCGTCGCGGACGATGACATGCCGCTCCATGGGGTGTCCCTGGTCGCGGACGCGCAGGAAGCCGGGACGCTCGACGTCGAGACGGTACACGTCGCGGTCCCCCCGTGGCCAGATGCGGCCGGCGGCCATCTCGCCCGGCCGCAGGGCGGAGGCGGCCTCGTCGCTGTCGTTGGGCTCCAGGGGGTCCACGCCGGCGTCGATGGTCGCCGTCAGGGTCAGGGGGTCGGGCGAGGCGGCGTTGTCGCCCCACTCCATGATTTCGACGGTGTAGCTCCCGGTGGGCAGGGCCGCGTCGAACCCGTTGGCCTGGCCGGCGTTGACGCCGCGCTCCTGGATGAGTCCGCCCTGCTGGTCCAGCAGGCGCAGGTGGGTTTCGATGGGGGCGCCCTCGGCCACGGCCAGGCGCAGCAGGGCCGGTTCCGTCAGGCGCAGGCTGAAGCTCTGGTGCTGCCCGACCGTGGCGATGGCCAGGGTCACGGGCACGCCCGGGGTCAGAACCCCGGGCTGGGCGGGGTTCGGCTCTCCCTGACGCACGCCGGAGGCCTGGGCGAGGCTGAGCCGGACCTGGGTCTGGTCCGTCTCGAGCAGAACCCGGGCCGACGCCGGGACGAAGCCTTCGGCCTCGACCCGCACGGTCAGGGCCCGGCGGCAGACGGCCAGGCGCCCCTTGTCGTCGGGCCTGTTGACGGCGCCCGTGGCCACCTTGTCGAAGACCGCCATGCCCCGGGCGTCGGTCGCGCCCTCTGCCACCACCCCGTCGGGCAAGACTTCAGCCAGGGTCACCCTGGCCTTGGCCAGGGGGCGGCCGGAGGCGTCCTGCACCTGGACGGCGACCTTGACCGGCAGCGACTGCCGGCGCAGGGCGATGCGGTTTTCCCCGGCCCGGCCCACGCAGGTCACGGAGACGATGCGGTCGCAGCTCGGGTCCTCGCACAGCTGGCCGGAAGCGATGACCTTGGTCGGCGGCGAGTCGCTGCCGACCTCGTGCGCGGAAGAGGCCAGGAAGCCGTTGGCCTGGCACCAGGCGTCCGCGGCGGGCTTGCCGCAGTTGCTGGCCCAGTCGCGGCAGAGGTCCAGGGCCACGCCGTCGACCTTCGGGTCGGCCACGGTCTGCCCGCCCGCGACCTGCACCTCGCGGCGCACAGGGTCGAAGCCCGGCGCGCCGGTCTCCAGGACATAGCGGCCCGGGGGCAGGTCCGTGATACGCAGCCACCCGTCCCAGTCGCTGACCATGTCCACGGGACCGGCCAGGGACGCGTTGACGGCCACCGGGGTCAAACGCGCCCTGGCGCCGGCCACGGGCTGGTCCAGCCCATCGACCACGACCCGGGCGACCCAGACCGTCGCCTGCGTAGGGACGAGCGTCAGGGGCAGGGGCTGGCGCGCCCCGGCCGGGATGTCCGCCTTGCGGGCCAGTCGGTCGAAGCCCGGGTGCGCCACGACAAGATCGTGCCGCCCCGCCGCCAGACCGTCGAAGACGGCCACGCCGTCGGGGCCGGTGGTCGCGTGGCGACCGCCGAGGAAGACGGTCACGCCCGGCAGGGCCTCGCCCCCGGCTTTCATGATCTGCACGACCTGCGGGCCGGCGGCAGATGCCGCGGATGCGGCGGCCAGGACCAGGAGGAGAACCAGAAGCGCCGGCAGACCAGCTGTCGCCGTCATGCTCCTGGCGTTCAAACCGAATTTGGTGTCGTGACGGTTCATGGCTTCTTCTCCTCTGAGGCGGAGATGATCGGAGGCAGGGCCACCGGCGCGTCGATGACCGGCCGGTTGGTACAGTACCAGTCGCTCTGCTGGTGGCGCGAGGTCAGGTAGCCCTTGTTGCCGGGCCTGAGCTTCTTCATCAGGTCGCGCAGGGACTGCATGTCGGCGCCGCTGAAGAAGTCATTGATCTTTTTCAGGGCGTCGCGCGGCGAGACCCCGGCCTTGAGCAGGTGCTGGAACAGCTTTGCCTTCATCCAGGCCTCCTGCTCGGCGCTCTTGAGCTCCAGATCCGCCTCGGCCAGCTCGCCCTGTGCCCAGGACTCGACGATGCGCGAGGGCGCCAGGACGATGTACTTGATGCCGTTGTAGGTGCCGACGACGATGCCCTTCCCGGTCTCCCACGACTGTTCGAGGACTTCCTTGCCGTAATCCTTCAGCCCGTACTCGATCCTGTCGATGACCAGGGTGGGAATGGTGAAATCCTTGCCCTCCCCGCGCAGGCGGCTGGCCTCGGCCTCGAGCCGGCCGGCGTCGCCGCTGAGCATGGCCTGGCCGACCAGGCGCCTGGCGTCCTCGGCGGACATGCCTGCCTTGCGCAGCTGGATCTCCCACTGGGTGAAATAGCTGACGACGTTCATCTTGTTGGCCTGATGAATGGTCTTGTTCATTTCCCAATAGGTATTGGCGCTCTCATCGACTTTCTTGGCAGCGCCGATGAGCCCCAGGGTCAGGGTGGTGTCGACCAGCGTCTCGGCCGCCTCCTTGCCGCTGATTTCCCCGCCGATGTATTTCTCGATGGTCTCGCAGGCATTGCCGATGTCGGCGATGGTCATGATGGTGCCGACGGTGTTGACGACCTTGGCTTTGGTGCCGGGCACGTCCGGTTGCCCCGGCTTGACCGGCTTGCCCGGAGCGTCGGGTGTACCGGGCTTGACCGGCTTTGAAGGCGCGTCGGGTGTACCGGGCTTCGTCGGGGCGTCCGGCGTTCCCGGTTTGGTCGGGACGTCCGGAGTGCCCGGCTTCGTCGGAGCGTCAGGCGTGCCTGGTTTGGTCGGTGCGTCGGGCGTTCCCGGCTTCGTCGGTGCGTCTGGCGTTCCCGGCTTGGTCGGAGCGTCCGGCGTGCCCGGCTTGGTCGGCGCGTCCGGGGTTCCCGGTTTGGTCGGAGCGTCAGGCGTGCCCGGCTTCGTCGGTGCGTCAGGCGTGCCCGGCTTCGTCGGAGCGTCAGGTGTTCCCGGCTTCGTCGGTGCGTCAGGTGTTCCCGGCTTCGTCGGAGCGTCGGGCGTTCCCGCCTTGGCAGGACCGTCATGGCCGCCTGCCGGCTGTTTCGCCTGAAAGTCCTTGGCCGTGTTCGCAACGGTGCGCTTGAGCCCCTTGTCAAACCCCTCTGGATCGAGCCCGCCGGACTTGGTGTACGCCTCCTTGGCCTTCCTGACGTACTGTTCACGCATCTCCGGGTTCATGTGCTTGATCTGCTCGGCGATCTGCTTCTGCGCCGCGGCGGCCTTCCCGGGGTCCTTGGCGGCCAGCCTGGAGAGGGTCTCGGCGTAGTCCTTGACGCCACGGTTGACGGCCAGGGTGCCGACATCGCCGATGACGTCCGCCCCGGCCTTGGACGCGGTCCCTCGGCCCTTGCCGATCATGGCCCCGGCCTCGGTCAGGCTGTCGTTGGGCTTGGGCATGCCCTGGGGCAGCCCGTTCTGCTTGGTGATGACGCTGGTGACCTTGTCGATGCGGTCGATGTACTTGCTGGCCTGGGAGCGCATCAGCTGAGCCTCGGCGTCGAGCTTCTGGGCCGCGGCCGGGTTGGATTTGCGGATGGCCGCGGCATCGGCCTCCAGCTTGGCGGCCGCTTCGATCTTGTGGTTGGCGAGGTTCTGCATCTCGGTCACGTAGGCGCCGGTGTCCGCGATATCGAGCTCGGGTATCCCCTTCCCGCCCGTGGGCCGCATCTGCGCCTCGACCTTGGCGGCCTTGGGGTTCTCGTAGGCCGTGCCACCGCGCTTGTTGATGCCCTCGTTGATCTTGGTGAACTCGTCCGGCGTGGTGTGGTCCGGATGGGGCATGAAGTCCGTGTCGGTGTTGATCTTGCCGTCGGGCGGGTCCACGCCGCTGTTCTTGAGATATTCCTGCACCTTGTCCTGATAGGCCTTTTCCGTCTGCAGGATCTGGGCTTCGGTGATGTCGGGGGCCCCGGGCTTCTTCTCGACGATGATGTCGGTGTCGGTGCCGGCGTTGAAGGTGTCCGAGGAGCCGGGTTTGGGCGCCTGGGTCTTGGCCACGAGGCCGGACTGAGCCGCGGCGTCCTTGACGAAGCCCTTGTTGACCATCTCGAAGAAATTCTGGTTGACCTGATAGACCTCCGGCGGAATCCTGCCCTGCATAGCCATCAGGTTGAGATCCTTGTTGTGCAGGAAGACCAGGGCTTCCTGGCGGGGCGTGGCCTTGAAGCTGGCCACGGCGTAGGCGGCCTCGACCACCTCTGGATCGACAAAGGCCCGCGCCGGCGTCGTCGAAGCGAGCAGAAGCAGGCCCACAAACACGAAACACCGGAATCTTGCCGCAACCATCATGCGCCTCATGCCCACACCTCCATGCGATCTGGCGCCGACGTCGCGACGCCTAAAGAGGAACCAGGAAACCTTCATGCCGGTCGCGGCATGGACAAAACGTCCGCAACGCATCCCGGCAGGAACCGGGACCCGCCGCATCTACGGAGAAAACGACTGCGCCCGCTCCACCAGCCGGGGCAGCATGTCCAGCTCGTCGTCGCCGACGGCCAGGTCCGGTGTAAGGCCCGTGCCCGTGCAGGTGTCGCCGCCCGGGAACAGAACCTCTTTGTTCGTGTAGCGCAGCACGGAGCCGTCCGACAACCGGGCGTCCGTCTGGGACGCGCACTTGCCGTACGTTGTCTGGCCCACGAGCAGCACCCGCTCGTGCTGGCGCAGGATGCCGGCGAAGATTTCCGCCGCGCTGGCCGTCTCCGGGCCGACCAGCAGTGTCAGCGGCATGGAGTACTTGTCCCCGTGGGGAGCGTGGATCTCCATGGCGTACCCGTCTCGGCCGCGGATGGTGCCCAGATGCGTCCCGGGAGGCAGGAAAAGCCCGGCTAGGTCGAAGGCCTCGTAAAGGTCGCCGCCGGGGGCGTCGCGCAGGTCGATGATGACCCGAGTCGCCTTGGCGGCGGAATCCTGGCCGGACATAAAATCCAGGGTGGCGCGCAGGGCCGGCCGGGTCAGGCCGCCGGCGAACTCGCGGATGCGCACCACGCGCTGTGTGCCGGGGGGAATCAGCTCCACGTCCAGAGGCGAGAAAACCTCGCGGCGGACCGTGAAACTCTCCTCCCCTCCCCCGGGGAGCGCCACGCCAAGTCTGACCGTGGACCCTTCCTGCCCTTTGAGCCGCAAGGCAATGGCCTCGGGATCCAGGCCGACGACCGGTTGACCGTCAATCTGGAGCAGGCGGACGCGGTCCGGGACTCCGGCCCGGTCCGCCCCGCCGCCCCTGTAAACATGCAGCACCGGGGCTTCTCCCCGCAGGGCCAGGCCGGCGCCGATGCCGACCCACGAATTCCCCCCGGCCACGGGAGCGCGATACTCCCCGGCCGGGAAGATCCGCGCGTACGGGTCGATATCCCGCAGCTTGCCCGGCAGGTCCTCGTCGGACAGGGCGGCCAGGGCCGCCTCGTCGGGCGGGTTCAGGAGATGGCGGCGCAGGATGTCCCGGATAGCATCCAGCGGGGCCGCATGCAGACACTGCGCCGCCATGAGCACGGCCAAGAAAACGGCCGCAACCAGGGCCCTTCTCACTGAGCCAGCTCCATCTGCATCTTCATGAGCAGGTCATACTCCTTGCGCAGGGCGTCGCGCTGGGCCTCCAGCTGCTTTCGCCGCAGATCCATGTCCGCATCGCCAAGCCCGCTACCTTCGAGATCATCCAGGGACGACGCCTGCTTGTTCATTTTCCCTTTCAGGTCGGTGACCCGCTTCTGCAGGTCGGCCACACGCTGCTTGTCCGCGCCATCCTTGGCGGCGAGGCTTTTGGTCTTCTTGTCCAGGGCCGCTATCTCCGTCTGCATGGCTTTCACGCGGGCCTGGTCCTTGTCGAGCTGGGCCTGGGCCGCCGATTTCTGAGTCTCCAGCTGCCCCTTTTCGGCGTCGAGTTCGCTTTGGGTGGCACGCAGCTCTGCAAGCCGGGCCTCGCGCTCCGCCACGCGATCCTTGTAGCCGCCGCCACCCAGCCCGGCCACCCCGCCGAAAAAACCGCCTGTGCGCGGGTCATGCTGACCCGCGCAACCACCCAGCAGCATGGCCGCCAGCAGTATGGAGATGAGAATCGCCGTCCTCATACGCTCAGCCTCTGATCGATCTGGGCCAACTGGGTGCTGCCGTCACGCAGCTTGTCCAGGTTCTTCTGCAGCGTGTTCACTTCCTTTTCCAAACGCACGACGTACTGGTCGCCGGCAGGACGGGCCTTCTTCTCGTCGGCCAGAATGGCGGTCTGGACGTCAAGCTCCTTGGCCAGGGTATTTTCAAGCTTCTTGCTGGCGTCGATCTTCTTCTGCAGCTCGTCGCTCTTGGCCGCCAGAACCTTCTTGTCCACCGTGCCCTTGTCGTACTGGGCGCGCAGGGTCTTGGACTGTTTTTCCAGCGTGGCCACATCCTTGGAGAGCTTCGCATTGTAGGCGATGGCAGTCTTGTTGTACTCCTTCGTGTTGGAGATTTCCGCGTCGAGGAACTCCTCCGTAGTGGCATAGGCCTGCTTGCGTTTGGCGATCTCGTTACCGACCAGAAAGCCCAGGCCCGCGCCGGCCGCGGCTCCGATGGCCGCGCCCTTACCTCCACCCACGGCATAACCGAGCAGACCGCCCAGCACCGCGCCCACGCCCGTCCCTTCGGCCTGGGTGCGGTTCTTGTCGGACATGGTCGCGCATCCGGGCAGCAGAACGAAGACCAAAAGCACCACGACGAGCACGTTCACAATCTTTTTCATAGCTTCATCCTCCTGAAATACTGTATTTTATGAATCTGAAAATTCGGCAAAACCCTTGCGGAACTCCTCCAGCCATAGTTCGGTATCCGCCCGGCGCTGCTCCGCGAAGTTCTGGGCGTGCCCTTTGAGCAGCTTCATGACCAGACGTTCACGTTTGGTCATTTCCCGGGCCTCAAGCTCCGTGAAGGCGAAGTCGATGTAGGCCTTCTCGTACTCGCCAAGGGTCCCGATCTTGTCCTTGTAGCCCTGCATCTGCTCGCCAAGCGCCGTCTCCAGTTCACCCATGGACTTCTCCACCGCCGCGACCTGCTCCTGGTAGCGTGACGATGTTTCGGCAAGTTCCCTGGCCAGGGCCAGAGTATCCGTCAGCCGCGCCAGACGCGAAAGATACACGGACAGATTGACCCCGTTACGGGCCGCGTCCTGGGCCAGGCTGCGCGCGCTCTCGCGCTGGGCCAGTTCAAGGCGCTCTCTGGCCTTGTCCAGGGTGGACTGAACCGCCCCCAGGGGCTCCTTCAGGGCCGGGTTGTCCTTGATGAGGCGCTCGATGATGGGATCGGCCGCGCCGATCTGCACCGAGGCCTGGCTGACGAGGTTATCGAGGGTGCGGCCCACGGGCATGGTCTTGCGCAGGTCGGCCCTGTAGGCCTCGTATTCCTTCTCGATCTCGCCGCGCTGGGCTGTGCCGACCACGACGTTGGCGCCGAGGGCCAGGCGCGCGCCGGTGTTGAAGGACCGGCGCTCCTCGACCTTTTTGGCGTCGGCGTCCCAGGCATAGACATCGAGTTCGGCCCTGAGCGAACTGCGCAGGTCCGCCGGGGGCGTGGACACGCTGCCGCCGCGCACGGCCGCGCCGCCGGGCTTGCCCTGCCAGATTTCGGGCCGAAAGAGCCCGGCCGTCATCTCCTGGGCGTTGCCGAAAAGGTCGTGGAAGCCGTTGGCATCGGGGTTGCGCAGGCCCACCGGACGCAGCTGGTGCTTGGCGTTGCCCAGGTTCCAGGAAAACTCTGCGGCCTTGGCGCCCGGGAACGGCAGACGATCGTCAAAGGTGCCTGCCTCCAGGGCGGACAAGCCGCCCCGGGCGCAGTACTCCCACTCGTCCTCTACGGCCAGGCGCACGAAGCCGGGCACCCCGTCCACCCTTGGGATGGCCGCCACGCGTTCGGGACTGGCGGGGTCAAACAGCCACTGGTTATAACGGCGGACGAACTCCTGGACATCGCCGTAGGCCACGTAGGTCAGGGGCTTCATGAGGGCGTCGCGCAGGGCGCGGCCCTGCAGGGTCGGCAGCTTCTGGTCCTCGGGGTCGCCGCTGGCGGCCAGCAGGGTGTCCATGCCCATGACGGCCGCGAACTGCCCGCGGGTCAGCTCGTACTTGGCCATGACGATCTCCCAGGTCCCGTCCTGGCCCGCCGGGAAGGAGCCGCTGATCTGGGTGCGCTGCAGCCCCTCGAAAACCCCGCCCGAGGCGTCGCCGATCTGGATGATGCGGGTCTGGTCGCCCCAGAAACCCTTGCCCGGCACCGGCACCCGGCGGAAGACCATCTCCGCGTCCCCCGGCATGGGCAGGATCAGGTCGCCCTCGGCCGGTTTGGGGTTGTACGGCGTCTGGGGCGGCGCCTCGGCCAGGACCGGGGCCGCGGCCATGCAGGCCGCCAGAAAAACGCATGCGACGGCAAGACGCCGCCAGAATCCTCTACTGCTCACGAATGACCTCCGCAGGATCGATGCATGTCGCCCGCCAGGCGGCCACCAGGGAAGCCAGGCCGGCCAGGGCGACGGTGGATAGGCAGAACAGGGGGACGTAGGTCCCGGGCAGGATGCAGAAAGCCTCGCCGGGGGCCAGGTCCATGGCGAAGGCGCGGTTGATGGCCCCGGCCAGGACGGCGTACCCGCCGAAGCCGGCAGCCAGGCCCAGCACCGCGATGATGAGGCCCTGCGCCACGGGGAAAAAGAAGACGTGCCGCCGCGCGAAGCCCAGGAGCCTGAGCACCCCCAGGTCCCGGCGGCGGCGCTCCACGGCCGCGTACAGGCTGGCCACCAGCACGCCGGTGCCGCCGCACAGCCCAAGGGCCGCGATGAGCCAGAAGAGACGCGAGAGGCCCTGGTCCAGGACACGGATGCGCTCGATGGCCTCGACCTCGGCCGCGACCTCCACGCCCTGGTCCTTGAGGCGATGGTAGATGGCAGGCACGTCGTCGATGCTCGCGGCATAGAGCCGGAAGCCGCGATAGCCGCCGCGGGCCATCCGGAAGGTCAGCGTCTGGCGGTCGAAGGTCACGCCGCGCTGGGCCGCCGTACGCAGCACGCCCAGAAGCTCCACGGGCACCACGGGGCGCTCCAGGGTCGTGGTCCCGGCCGGGCGCAGCAGGAAGTCGAGTTCCTTGACACCCGGGGCGCGCACGTCCACGGCCGTCCCGTTCACATTCCCGGCGGCGCCGGCCGGCCACAGACTGTCCACCAGGGCCCCGCTCTCGGGCAGCCAGCCGCTGAAAGCCGGCCAGGGCGGTTGCGCCAGGCCGAGCATGGCCGCCTCTTCGGCGCTTGGGGACAGGCCGACGGGGCGCAGCTCCCCCTCCCCTGCTTTCAGGACCACGCCCTCGGCATAGGGCAGCAGGGCGCGCGAATAGCCCCGCAGCTTGGCGTCGATGGCCCGCAGGCTGGAGGCGGTCACGGGCGAGCCTGGAGTCAGGAGATCGTAGGCGGCGAAGCCTTCCGGGGGCTCGAAGCCCAGCAGTTCGCGCACGCGGCCAGGCTTCACGTCGGCGATACGGCCGAAGCCCGTGTTGATGATCAGGCCCGAGCGGACAATGGGCGGCAGGGGGTCGGGGAGCAGCAGCACGGCGCCGTCGAAGCTCGGGTAAGGCTGCGGCGTTTCGCCGGGCCAGCCGCGGCCCGGAGCGGCGTAGCCCTCCTTGTAGCCCTCCACGTCGAGGACGAAGGGCAGCGGCGCGTAGACCCGCGGCAGGGAGCCGGCGCGCGACTCCAGCACGGCCGCGACCTTGAGCTTTGCCTCCACGGCCTCGCTGCGCCCGCCGCGGGACCTGGTCACCCGCGCGGTGATCTCGCCGCCGGTCGCCACCCCGGCCAGCCGGGCGGCCTCGGCCGTGAGGACCACCTCGCCGTCGCCGGGCACCACGCCGCCGTTCTCCAGGATGAGCGGGTCGCCGGGGGCCGTGGGGATGAGGTCGAAGAGAGACGTGCCCTGGGGCAGGGCCACGGTGATGACCGAGGACAGGGGCAGGATGGTCGGAGTCAGGAAGCCCACGCCTGGCCAGGCGGCCAGGCCGTCGAACCACTCGGGGGAGAACTCGCGGGTCTGGGTGGGCCGGATCTCGCGAAAGACAGGGTCCTCCACGAGGCGCTCGCGCAGGGTCTGGATGGTGCCGTGTTTGAGGCCCAGCAGGACCAGCAGGGGCGAAATGACCGCGGCCAGGGCGATGACCAGGCACAGGGTCAGGACCCACTCGTGGCGCAGGTGGGCGGCGGCCAGGAGCGGAATCTGGCGCAGGGGGCTCCCCTGGCCCTTCACGACGCGCCCCCGTGCACGGGCCGGCAGACCGAGCGGGTCATGCCCGCCGAGACGGCCTCGAGGTCGAAGGTGTAGGCCGCGTCGGCCAACTCCATGACCAGATCCGTGTCGTGGGTCACGACGACCACGGCCGCGGACTCCTCCCGGGCCAGGCGGTGCATGTCGTCCAGGATGACCCGGGCGCGCGCCTTGTCCACGGCCGCCGTGGGCTCGTCGGCCAGGACCAGGTGCGGCCCGTGGGCCAGGGCGCGCAGGATGGCCGCGCGCTGGCGCTGGCCGATGGACAGGGACGACGGCATGCGGTCCAGACAGCCCTCGAGGCCCATGCCCCGCGCCAGGGCGTCGATGCGCCCGGGCGGAACGCTGCCCCCGTTGATGCTCCCGGGCAGCTCGATGTTCCGGCGCACGGTCAGAAAAGGCAGGAGCCCCCCGGTCTGCAGGACGTATCCGAAGAACTCCCGCCGCAGGGCCGCCAGCCCCCCCTCGTCGCCCCTGGCCCACATGGCCGCTGCGTCGGCCGGAGGGGCCGGCGGGTGCGCGGCGATCTCGAAGCGGTCAACGCTGGTGGGCGCCATGACCAGGGCCAGGATGTCCAGGAGCGTGCTCTTGCCGCAGCCGCTCTCGCCGACCACGGCCACCATGCGACCCGGCCCGACCTCGAAGACGGGCACGCGCAGCTCGAAGACGCTGTCACCCTGGCTGCGCGTCTTGACCAGTCCCTCCAGGCGGACCATGGGAGCCATCCCTTCAGCCACGGCTCAAGGCAGGTAGTCGAGGTGCAGCGGGTACACCAAGTCCTGGTCGGGGTCCGTGTCGTTGACGCGGAACCATGCGTCGACCTGCTCGTTGATGGTCCGGTACTGGTCGAGCTTGGCCAGGATGCTCCACTCCAGCTGCGAGCGCTGCTCGGCCGTCATGCTGGCGAACATGTCGTCCGTCAGGGACAGGATGTCGCTCTTGTAGGGCAGGCTCTGGATGAAAGCCGGCAGGAGCCCGGTGTCGGCCAAGCGCACTGCCCCGCCCAGGTCCTCGGGGCGCTTCATGGCCTGTCCGGCCACGCCCTGCAGGGCCTCGAAGAACTGCCCCTGGGTGACCTCGGCGCGCATGACGGCCTGCACCACCTGATCGAGGGTCTGGGCCAGGGTGGAGAGCTGGTCGCGCGTGACCAGGACGCGCACGTCCAGGGCCTTGTCGGCCGGGTTGACGAGGTCGCGGTCCAAGGCCCAGGCCACGATGTCCTTGGGCGGGTTGGCGTCCTTGCCCACGTACTCGATGAGGGCTGCTTCCCACAGCTTGTCGAATTCTTCCAGCGGCGCGGCGGCGTCGGCCACCTGCGATCCCATGGTCTCGCCCAGCAGGGTGCGGATGCGCCCCGTCAGGTGCTCGGCCAGGGCCAGGTACTCGGTCTCCTGGAAGGCGTTGACCTCCTTGATGGCCGAGGCGTCTTCCTGTCCGCGCACGCGCGCCAGGTGCCCGAACTGGGCCATGGCGCGCTCGTGGTCCTCCTTGGCGCGGGGGTCCTGCAGGTGGATGGCGAAGAGGTGCACCTGGGCGTCGTCGTACTCGCGGCGCAGGTCGGTCTCGTCCTTGCCCGTGGTGTTCTGCTTGTGACCCTTGGGATGCGCGCTGGCATCGCCCACGAGGATGACGAAACGCAGGGCCCCCTCGCGCCACTTGGAGCGCAGGGCCTCGTCCACGCCGGCAAAGGCCTCCTCGGCGTAGTCGACGCTGCCCACGGCCGTGGCCGCAGCGTCCTTCTCCAGGAGGCCCACCAGCCCGTCGGCGTCGGTCAGTTCGGGAGTCAGGTTGCGGGCCACGTATTCGAGCTGGGGCGCCACCTCCAGGGAGTCACGGTAGACCACCAGGCCGAAGCGGAAGCGGTCGGCCGTCTCGGCGCTGAAGGAGCGGCTCATCTGGGCCACGGCCTGGCGGGTCATGTCGATGAAGGGCTGCATGCTGCGGCTGGTGTCGATGACGAAGACGATGTCGGCCTTGACGTCCTTGAGCACCGCCCCGCCTTCGCCGCGGCCCACCTGGGCCTGTTCGAGGTAGTCGGCGTTCTGCATGGTGTCCGCCCCGCGTGCGCCGGGCACGGCCGCGGCCAGCTGCAGCAGGCGCACGTCGTCGCCGCCGATCTGGGTCTGGCTCCACTGCAGGATGGGCAGCACGTAGAACTGGGTGGTGATGTCCACAAAGCGCTTGGGCTCCATGCTGACGACATTGTCCGGGATGTTCCCGGCGGCCAAGCCCTCGTAGAGGGTCTTGGCCCGGCCGGCCATGTCCATGTCATCGACGATGGATTCCAGGTCCGTGCGGTCCCGGAACATGAGCACGGGGCTGCGGCCTTCGAGCTCGTTGCCGGGGTGGGTGTAGGAAACCAGCAGGGCCTGACGCCATTCCAGGACATCCCTGGCCTGCATCCAGCCCTCGGCGACACTTTTGGTGCGGCCGACCTGATACCAGCCCTGGGGCTCGTCGGGCCGGGAGAGGTCGAGGCCCTGACGGTCGAAGACGAAAAGGGGCTTGAAGGCCGGGACATTGGCCTGGACCACGGAGTTCTGGTCCGCCGCTGCCTCGCGGTAGATGCTGGAGAAGGGCCGCGGCAGCACGCGCAGCGGCAACTGCGTGGCCGCTTCCAGACACGGAGCCCCGGGCTGGCAGACTATTCCGTCATCAGGAGCGGCGGCCCCGGCATGCCCGGCATCTCCTTCCAGGGCGGACAGGGAGTCTGACGGTGCGTGTCCCTGCGTGCCTTCGAGATCAGCAAGGGCCGCGTAACCTAGTCCGACGAATGCCGTCAGGCACAGTACCGTACCCAGAGATAGAATTCTCCGTACCGTCGCAAGATAAAGAAACATGACGCCTCCTGACTACGTGAGTTGAAATTCTACTTACTGCAATGAATGGATTTTCAAAATTTACTCACAAAAATTCTAAAATAAACTGAACAATAATGCAAACTTATATTAGGCAATCTGAGCCAGAAAGGATGAAATAGGCACGTATTTTTTCTGCATGTGATCAAGTAACCACCAAACATCCCTTTGTATTCCGAGTTCTTAAAATAGGACACCGCTTTAAAATCAAATCCTTGCGAAAAAGAGTCGGCGATGTGCAAAAAAAGGCGCACCTGTACGCCGAAACGCCACCCTCGTCATTCGTTGCGCAGAAACGGAGCCGCCTTGCGGCCCAGTACGCGCCATGTGCCAAGCAAGCCCATACACAGCGACACCCCGACACCCACCAGTACGGTCAAAAGGCCCATGGCGAGGTCCGGTCTGAACTGCATGCGCAAAAGGCCCTGAACCACGCCCCAGGCCGTGAGCGTACCCAGCGCCAGACTGCCAAGGCCCGTAAACAACCCGGCCAGGGAGAACTCGGCCACGAGAATGGCCAGGATGTCGCGCCGCGTGGCCCCGCAGACCTTGTAGATGACACTGTCGTAGATGCGCCGGTGCTGGTCCGCCGAAAAGGCTCCTGCCAGCACCAGAAAGCCGGCCAACAGCGCAACGCCGGCCATGACCTGGAAGATGCGCACCGTGCGGGTCAAAATCAGGGCCGCGTTGTCGAGCACCTCGCGGATGGTGATCACGGCCACCTCCGGAAAGGCTTGCGTGGCGCGGGCGTAAAGGCTCTCCACGTTGTTCACGCCATAGGCCGCCCCGAGCCAGGTCTGCGGAGCTTTGTCAAGGGTTCCGGGAGAAAAGATGATGGCGAATTGCATGGCCAGGGTCCGCCAATCGACCTCGCGGATGCTGGCGATGGTCCCGGTCAGGTTGCGGCCGAGCACATTGACGGTCAAGGTGTCGCCAAGGTCCACCCCGAAGCCCTTGGCCAGGTCGGAAGTCAGGGAAATGAGCGGCGGGCCCGCATAATCCTCCTGCCACCACTCGCCCCGCAAAAGGGTGCTGCCGGCCGGAAAATCCACGCTGTACGACAGGCCCCGGTCACCGCGCACGGCCCAGGACACGTCCTCGGCCACGGTGGCATTCTCCACGGGCGTGTCACCGATGCGCACGATGCGCCCCCGGATCATGGGGCGCAGGTCAAGACGGGATACGCCGGGGGTATCAAGGGCCAGGGCGCGAAACCTTTCGACCTGATCGGGGCGGATGTCCATGAAGAAAAAGTCCGGGGCCTCCTCGGCCAATTCGGCGGTCAGCGCCCTGGTCAGGCTGGAATTGACCATGACCACGGCCACCAGGGCCGTGAGACCGAAGCCCAGGGCAAAGACCAGGCTCACGCCCGGCGAGCCCGGACGATGGATGTTGGCCACGCCGATGCGGGCGCTGGGCCAGGGCAATTGTGGCGCCTTGCCCGCCAGCCAGCGAATGACCCGGGCCAATCCATTGAAGAGCACAAAGGCCATGATGGTCCCGCCCACGAACCAGGCCGAGAGTTTGGTGTTGCCCGCGAACCAGAAGACCATAAGCGCCAGCAGGGCAAAGGCGCAGGCCGTGGGCAGGAGCGCGGCCCGCGGGATGCGCGCCATGTCGGCCGAGACGTACCCCCGGAAAATCCCCGAAGGCCGCACCATGACCGCGCGAAAAAGGGGCGGCATGGAAAAGGCCAGGGTCGTGACCAGCCCGAACAGGGCGGCCTGTAGGAGGGGGGCGACGTAAATTCCGCTGCGGACCTGGATAGGCAGGACGTCGGAAAGGAATCGTCCGGCCAACCAGGGCACAAGGCTCCCGGCCAGGATCCCGGCGCAGGCCCCGACAAATCCGAGGAACAGAACCTGCGCCAGGTATGAAACGAACAGCACCCTGCTCGATCCGCCCATGCATTTCATGGCGGCCATGTGGTTGAGCCGCCCGCCCAGGTACCCGCGCACCCCGCCGGCGATGCCGAGGCCCCCGACCAGGAGCGCCCCCAGTCCGATCAGGGTCAGGTCCACGCTCAGGCGCTCCAGCACCGTGCGGATGCGCGGGGCGGCGTGCATGTAATCGCGCACCCGCCAACCCGAATCGGGATAATCGGCGCGAATGCGGCTGACCAACTGCTCGGCCCCCTCGCCAGGGAGACGCAGCAGATACTCAGTGCGGAAAAGGCTGCCCGGCTGGGTCAGGCCGGTCTGCCCGAAGGCGCCTGCGGAGACCATGAGCCGGGGCCCCAGGCTGAAAAATTCGACCACGCGGTCCGGCTCGCGCTCGATGACCGCGCGCAAGACGAAGCGCACTTCGCCGACACGGATCTCATCCCCCACGGCCAGTCCGAGCCGGGTGAACAGACCCCGGTCCGCCACGGCTCCGGGCAGACCGTCCCGGACGGCAAGCAGCTCCTGCACCTCCCCGCCGCCCTCCAGCTCCATGCGGCCGTACAGGGGGTAAAGAGCGTCCACGCCCTTGAGCTCGATCAGCACGGAGCGCCCTTGTTCCGGCGCGGCAGGCACCACGCGGGCCATGGTCCGCGTGGAAAGGGTCCGGCTCAGATCGCCGAAACCGCCGAGATATGCCGCTTCAGCCTCGCTTAAGTCCCGCGAGGTGAGGCTCACGCTCACATCCCCGCCCAGGATGGCCTTGGCGTCGCCAGCCAGACCCGCTTCCAGGGCGCGCCCCAGAGAACCCACGGCACTGATGGCCAGAACGCCCAGAAACAGGCATCCCAGAAAGACGCCGAAGCCGCGCAGGCCGCCCCGCAGTTCCCGGCGGCACAGAGTCAGGGCCAGGCGCACGTCCTTGGTGCTCATCACGCCTCCATGCGCCCGGAGTGCATGGTCGCCACCCGGTCGCAGCGTTTGGCCAGGGAGCGGTCATGGGTGACCAGAACCAGGGTCGCATTCTCTTCGGCCTGCAGCGCAAAAAGCAGTTCCATGACCCGCGCCCCGGTCTCCTCGTCGAGGTTGCCCGTGGGCTCGTCGGCCAGGATGATCCGTGGCCGCGCGGCAAAGGCGCGGGCCAGGGCCACGCGCTGCTGCTCGCCGCCGGAAAGCTGCGAAGGATAATGTCCGGCGCGATGGCCGAGCCCGACCTGTTCCAGCGCCTCCAGAGCTCGGCTTCTGGCCTTTGGATGATGGGCGAATTCCAAGGGCAGGGCCGCGTTTTCAACAGCCGTCATGGTCGGGATGAGATGAAAGGCCTGAAAGACTATGCCCAGATGCTCGCGCCGAAAGCGTGACAGCGCATCCTCGTTCAAGGCGGTCAGATCGACCCCGGCCACCTGCACCTGACCGGAGGTCGGCCGCTCCAGCCCGGCCATGAGCATGAGCATGGTCGTCTTGCCCGAACCGGAGGGACCGACCACGGCCAGGGTCTCGCCCTGCGTGACCCGCAGATTGATGCCGTTCAGGATGTTGACCGGCCCCGAGCCGGCGGTTAGCGTCAAATGAACGTCACTAAGCACAACAGAAGAGGAAACATTCATGTCATCGATCCTTCTATGGAGTATCACCTGGGCCGCGGCCCTCATCGTGTTATGTCCGGCCCGCGGAGCTTGCGCGGAGCCCGAGATACACATCCTTGCCTTCGGGGACAGCCTGACCGCCGGCTACAATCTGCCCCCCTCCAAGTCCTTCGCCGCCCAGCTGGAGCAGCGGGTACGCAGCCAGGGTCGAAAAATCCGAGTCACCAATGCAGGCCTCTCCGGCGACACCACCAGCGGCGGACGGGCACGCCTGGCCTGGTCCCTGCAAGACAAACCCGACCTGATCATCCTGGAACTCGGTGCCAACGACGGCCTGCGCGGACTTGATCCGATCTCCATGCGCGAGAACCTCGAAGCCATGATTCAGGAGTGCCTGGAAACCGGAGCCCGAGTAATACTGGCCGGAATGCGCGCTCCGGTCAATTGGGGAGAAGCTTATCGAAAGGATTTCGAAAAAGTATTCCCCGAGCTGGCTCAAAAATACGGGCTGCCTCTGTACCCTTTTTTTCTGGAAGGGGTTATAACAAATCCGGCCCTGCTTCTTGAGGACGGACTGCATCCCAATGCTGGTGGCGTGGAGCGCATCGTAGACGGCATCCTGCCCCTGGTCCTGGACGAAGTGGACGGCCTGATGCAAAGTCCCGCATAATCGAAAACACGACATCCTTGTCGCGGGGAACTCATGACCACTCTGCCTTTCGTACTGCTGGGCGTCCTTATCGGGGCCTGGTTCCTGTCCATCAAGATCATGCGCATCACCGTCGATGCGCTGGCCTCTCCCCGGGAGCGAATGGCTCCGCGCTCCCACGTTCCCTCGGATCAGGAACTGCGCCAGCCGCTGCGCCAGGCCGAAGAGTGGGCCCGTGAACATGGATTCGACGACGATGTCATGTTCGACTTTCAGATTGCATCCAAGGAGCAAACCCTTTTTTGCCGGACCTGGAAGAACACGGCTGAGAAAACCTATCTGGTTTTTTACTACGGAATGGGCAAGCACTTCGTGGAACTGGTCACGATTTATGACGACAAGACCGGCGTAACAACCACCAACGCTCCCGACGCACACACCTTGCCAGCCGTGCCCGGAGCCTTCATCCAGAGCTTTCCCGAAACGGGGCCGACAGATCTGCTCAGGCTGCACCTGCACGGCCGCGCCACCCTTGAACGGCGCACCGGTCTGACCCCGCAGGAACGCCAGGAGAACACCATCGATCTCATCGCCCGGTCACTGAAACGCCAGGCCACCTACGTCATGTCCATCCCCGGCTGGCAATGGAAAGGACTCTGGTGGATCACCGTGCGCAAGAAGAAAATGGTCGGCAAGGATGTAGGCTGGCAACTCGACCAGCTTGGCGTGTTTGAACCCAGCGCCGAGTCTCCGGAGATTCTGCAGTGAAAACCCGGCGCGATTGCTCCTGCTCCGGGATCCGCCGACGCCCAAAGCGGACAGCCAAAGCGGCCAGCAATGTCTCTTGAACCGCTGCGCTACGACCCGCCGCTTGAACCACGGCTGACCGTCATCCACGAAGACCGGGACATGGTCGTGGTGAACAAGCCGAGCGGCCTTTTGTCCGTGCCCGGTCGCACTCCGGAGCTGTTCGACTCGGTCCTGTCGCGGGTGCGCGAAATCCACCCAGGCGCCCAGGCCGTGCACCGGCTGGACCTTGGCACCTCGGGAGTGCTGGTCGTGGCGACCCGGCGCAAAGCCGAAACGATCCTGCGTCAGCAATTTCAAGACCGCCTGACCCGCAAGGTCTATCTGGCGCGGGTCAGAGGCGTGATGACTGACGACGCGGGACAGGTGAACCTTCCGCTCATCTGCGATTGGCCCAACCGTCCCATGCAGATGGTCTGCCATGACACCGGCAAACCGGCCCTGACCGATTATCAGGTGCTTGAACGCGCCGCGGAGAGCACCCTTGTCCTCCTGCGCCCGCATACCGGCCGGTCCCACCAGTTGCGCGTGCACATGGCCAGCCTTGGCCATCCCATCCTTGGCGACAACCTCTACGGCGACGCCAGACCCGCAGATCGCCTGCTGCTCCACGCCAGCCAACTGGGCCTCTATCACCCCTACAGCGGAGAATGGACCACCTTCCACGCCCCCTGCGACTTCGCGGGCCACATAGCCCTCATCGTACTGAAAGCGCCAACACTGGCCAATCCGTAACCAGGGCTTGACAAGCATGAAGGCTGCAGATCGACCTTGGGGCCCACTCCACGCCCACAAATCCGTCTGAAATCCGGTAGCCCGCCCGCACAACCATCGGCAATTTCAATCCATGCCCAATCCATTGATTTAAAAGAACGATTTGACCGCAGGTCCGCTTCAGGTCAGATAGTTTCCCCATGATCCCAATATGCTGGAAATCCTGGTCCTACGCCTTCGTGCGGATCGGACTGGCCCTGTCCTTTCTGACGGCCGGAATCATCAAGATTCTGGACCCCATGACCTTTGCCGTGACCATTGACGCCTTCGGCATACTGCCGGCGCCGCTGGTCCTGCCTGTGGCCGTTTTTCTGCCTGTCGTCGAAATCATCGGCGCCGTGGCCCTCATCTTCGACATCCGGGGCAGCCTTGGCCTCATCACCCTCATGATTCTCATGTTCATCGTTGTCCTCGTCTACGGACTGCACATGGGCCTGGACATCGACTGCGGCTGCTACGGACCCGGCGACCCCGAAGGCGAGGCCTACGCCGGAATTCGCGGAGCACTGCGGCGGGATCTGATCATGCTCGGATGCGCGGCAATACTGTATGCGTGGCGGAAGCTGCTGGGCGTGCGCCCAGGCTCTTTCGCCACTATTCACCGATCCATAAAAACCTTTATTTTCAAGGAAGAAACCGCATGAAGAAAATCGTCGTCCTCATTCTGACCCTGTTCTGCCTGCTTCTGGCCAGCCCCTCTTTCGCCCTCTTCGATTCCAAATTCGAGGCCGAAACAACCAAGGAAACCAAAGCCGTGAAGCTTTTCCGCGACACCACCGCCGGTGGCTACGACCTGGTCACGGCGGCCGAACTCAAGAAGATGATCGATGAGGGCAAAGACATGCTCATCATCGACACCATGCCCTACGAGGACAGCTACAAGAAGGAGCATGTGCCCGGCGCCCTGCAGTTTCTCTTCCCCATCCCGGACATGAAGGAATGGAACGTCGCCGAAACCGCTGGCAAGACCCAAGCCGACTTTGAAGCCATGCTCGGACCAGACAAGGACAAGACGATCGTCATCTACTGCGGTTTCGTGAAATGCACGCGCAGCCACAACGGCGCAGTATGGGCCAAGAAGCTCGGCTACAAGAACGTGTACCGCTTACCCGGCGGCATCTTCGCGTGGAAAGGCGCTGGATTTGCCGTGGGCAATATCAAATAACTCCACGGCGCGAGTTGGCGCGACGCGCCGTTTTATCTGGAGCCGCAAAAAAGCCCCCGGATCGTTAAGATCGGGGGCTTTCCAATTGTTGCAGCCAGAATAAGGACTTATCCCTTTCGCATTCCGTTCTTTTTCATTCTCCGACAAGCCCTTCGATCACTTCCGTGCCCTTGGGCGGCACCAGGGTGAATTCCTTGTCCTCCACAGGCACGTCAAGCTCAATCCCGGTCAATTCCAATTCGTTGATATTTCCGAAGAAATCCACAAGCTTGATCTTCTCCAGCATGTCCTGCCCGGGCCGGACCCAGAGCTCTCCCTCGACCAGATTGGGCTCGGGCTCCTTGGGGATGATCTTCAAATGCCTGAAATCCCCGTCCGCGCCCAGGTCCTGCACGATGAAGTCGTCCTTCAGGTTGGCCTCGCCGGACAAAAAACGAATCATGGTCTTGGAACTTAAGACCTGCTCCACCGAATAGCGGTAAACAGTCTCCTCTGTGGGAAAATATTCCCAGACCGTGTCCTGACCGATGATGAGCAGCTCATTCTCGGGGCTGGTCGTTTCCCAGCGGATGAAACGGGGACGTTTGAAGGTGATGCTGCCAAGCCGCTCCTGCACTTCGCGGCTGGAGGCGTTGGTCAACTTCTGCAAAAAAAACCCTCTAAAAGACTGCAATGTATCATATCGCTGTTGGATCTGATCGCTCAAATCCCCAGCCTGTGCGCACCAGACGCTGGTCAGGACGAAGAGAAGCCCCAAAAAAAAGCGCGGCACACGTACCTCCTGGTTGATGTTGCTTTCACAATTCAATGGACGTATCGGAAAATCCCTTTACGCCAATTGGGCAAATACAGAGTTTCCTCACGGTTGTTAAGCAATGAACCCAGACCCGAAAAAAATTTCCCCGCTGCCCTTCACCCCGGTCCTGCCAGCTCTGACGCTGCTGACAACGGTCTTTCTGGCCAATTTTCTGGCGCGCACCATGTTCGGCCCGCTGCTGCTTCCAATCAGTGAACATCTTGGGCGCAGCCTTACCGCCAGCGCCAACCTCTTTGTCTGTCTGGCAGGCGGATACAGCATCTCCGTACTTTGTGCGGGTTTCGTGTCCCAGCGCCTCGGACACAAGGGTACCATCGTCGCCTCGGTGGTCGGCATAGGCATCGGCCTCCTGGGCCTGGCCGGGAGCGACACCTTTACCAGCTTTTCGATCTGGATCACCCTCATGGGCGTTGGAGCGGGCCTATACATGCCTTCGGGCGTGGTGACCATCACCGAGATCACGCCTCCGGCCTATTGGGGACAAGCCTTCTCCATCCACGAACTGGCCCCGAATCTGGCTTTTATCGCCGCGCCCTTCATCAGCGAACTGTTCATGGGTTCCTTAGGCTATGCGGCCCTTTTCCGCCTGCTCGGAGTAGCATGCCTGATCCTGGCCGCCCTATACGCTCTTCGCGGTCCGCGCACCGTGCGGCCGGGCATGGCGCCCGTGCTTGGCAACATAAAGACCATCGTGACCAGGCCAGCCTTCTGGATCATGGTTCTGCTCTTTGTCCTGGCCGTGGGCGTGGAAATAGGCATCTACAATCTGGTGCCCGCGTTTCTGGTCATGGAAAAAGGAACAACCCGGGAAATGGCGAACATCATCCTGGGCTGTTCGCGCACCGCGTCCCTCGTTTTTCTGCCCGCCACGGGCTGGATCATCCGGCGCATCGGCTATCGCCGCACCCTGGCCCTTTGCCTGCTGGGCACGGGACTGACGACGCTGCTGGCCGGATACGGCCCGCTGTGGTGGAGCGTGACCATGCTGACCCTGCAGCCCATCTTCGTGGTCTGCTTCTTCCCGGTGGGGTTCGCGGTCCTGGCCCTGGTCTGCCCCAAGGCCACGGGCGACCTCTCCGTGTCCCTGACCGTCACCTGCACGTCCATAATCGGGGCCGGGCTCATTCCCGCCGTGCTGGCCTGGAGCGGGGAGCGGTTCAGTTTCGCCCTGTCGTTCACGCTCTTTGGCGCGGTCCTGTTCGCGGTGAGCCTTCTGGCCATCTTGAAGCTGCGCATCCCCGAATCCTAAAAAAAATCCGTAAGGCCCAAAATGAAAAAGGCCCATTGCGGGGCCTTATTCGTATCTGGTCCAGAGCAGCGGCTCGTCGTACCGGATACCGATGGAGTAGCCTCCCAGGCTGGAAGGCACGCACCACGTGACTTTGGCTTTCACGTCCCGGGCCAGGCCCACCAGATCCTGCGGCAGGCGGACCATGACCCCGCTCCCCTTGTCCAGTGGTTCGGGATGCACGAAAAACAGGCCCCCGCGACTGAAATTGTACACCGTGGCCCGGCTGTACCCGCTTTGCAGGGACGTGGATATCTGCACCAGATATTTCTTTTCATGGCGCGGCCACTGTCGCCGATTGATGTTGGGGCGAATGATGTTGGGCATGCTGGTCTCCTCGCGGCTGATCTTGAATCTCCACACCGCCTGCATCCCTAGCAAAAAAAACAAAAACCGAACAGCGCCGGATGTCAGTCCTGAAAGTTGCCGTAAATCTTCTGCAACTGCTCTTCATTCATGGAAAAGGAATGCACGGCGTCAGGGAAGGTGCCTGAGCGGACCTCATCAGCATAGACGCTTAGCGCGTCCCTGGCTTTGACTCCGAGCGTCTCGAACTGCTTGACGAATTTGGGCACGAATCGCTCGAAGAGGCCCAGAGTATCGTGAAAGACCAGCACCTGTCCGTCGCACGCCACTCCGCCGCCGATGCCGATGGTGGGTATGGAGAGGCGCTTGCTGATCATCTCCGCGACCTGCGATGGGATGCACTCCAGCACGATCATGAACGCGCCGGCCTCTTCCAGGGCCAAGGCGTCGTGCAGCAGCTTCGTGGCGGCCTCGGCAGTGCGCCCCTGGACCTTGTAGCCGCTTAAGGACGTGGCCGACTGCGGGGTCAGCCCGATGTGCGCGCAGACGGGAATTCCGGCGTTGACCAGAGCCCGGACCTGCGGCGCGATCTCTTTCCCGCCCTCGAGCTTGACGCCCTCGCATCCCCCCTCCTGCACCAACCGGGCCGCGTTCTCCATGGCCTGGGCCGTCGATATCTGGTAGGTCAGATACGGCATGTCCGTGAGCATGAAGGTGCCCTTGGCCCCGCGCCGGGCAGCGCGGCTGTGATGGATCATGTCGGCCATGGTCACGGGCACGGTCGAATCATAACCAAGCACGACCATCCCCAGGGAATCACCAACCAGAACAACGTCAATCCCGGCCTCCTCGGCCAACCTGGCCGAAGGATAATCGTAAGCCGTCAGCATGACGATCTTCTCGCCGTTCTTCTTCATCTGGAGGAAATCGCTTATGGTCTTCATGCTTTTCTCCGCTAGGATCGGGTGATTTTGTTGTCCGGTCCGACCAGGACCACGGTGGGCTGATGGCCGGGGATCTCTTCGGGGGTCAGTTGCGTATAGGAAGCAATTATGACCTTCTGGCCACGGCTACCCTTGTGCGCGGCGGCACCGTTCAAGCAGATCTCGCCCTTCTGGCCGAGGATGACGTAGGTGGAGAGGCGTTCTCCATTGTCCACATTGTAGATATCAACGCGCTCGTTCAGATAAAAACCGGCGGCACGGATGAGGTCGGGACAGATGGCCACGGAGCCCTCGTAGTCGACCTCGGCCCCGGTGATGGTGGCGCGGTGCAGTTTAGCCTGCAAAAAAGTACGTAAAGACATTTATTTCTCGAAATTGATTCGTTTGTTGTCAATGAGCCGCGCCTTGCCGAGTCGCAGGGCCACGGCGACCAGGATATCGGCACGGATATGGTCCACGGTCTCGATGGTCTCGGGGTCGACCAGCTCAAGATAATCAAGCACACCTGAAGGAATCCACGCCGCGTAATACTCCAGAACCGCCTGACGCAGCGCGGCGCAATCTCTTTCCCCGGCCCGGATCATGCCTTCGACCAGACAGAGCCCCTTCTGGATATGCGGGGCCACGGTTCTTTCCTGAGCAGTCAGATAAACATTGCGCGAGCTCATGGCCAGCCCGTCGGCCTCGCGCACGATGGGTCGACCCTCGACGCGCACCGGGATGTCCAGTTCGCGCGTCATCTTGCGGATCACGGCCAACTGCTGCCAGTCCTTCTCGCCAAAGGCGGCAAAGGTCGGCTGCACAAGATTGAAAAGTTTGCAGACCACCGTGGCCACGCCCTGAAAATGAACCGGACGCGAACGTCCGCACAGATTTTTCGTCAACTCCGGAACAGTGACCCAGGTGCCGTGGTCCGGAAGGTACATCTCATCCTTGCGAGGGGTGAAGAGCACGTCGACGCCGCACTCCGCGGCCAGGGCGGAATCGCGCTGGATGTCGGAGGGGTAGTTTTCCAGATCCTCGCCCGGACCGAACTGGGTCGGATTGACAAAAATGGAGGCCACCAGCAGGTCGCAGTGTTCGCGGGCCCAGCGCATCAGGCTCAGATGGCCCTCGTGCCAATAGCCCATGGTCGGCACCAGACCGACGCGAAGCCCCTGCCTGCGCCACTCAAGACCCCATTCCTGCATGGAATGGGGGTTTTGGACGCAGAGCATCGCGCTCATTTGCCCCTCTTGGAATGGACCTGCATATCGAAAAATTCACACCCGCAATCGCACACGATCTGATCTCCCTTGCGCCGTCCGTCCGGGTCGTCGATGACGTCGTGGAGGATGCCTGTGGCCGGATCGTACACGAACTCCATGCCGATGACATCGACCATTCCGTACAGGCCGCATTTTCTGCAAATGAAATCCCGAAATTCACCAAAGTCAGCGTGCATCATTTTCCTCCTGTGAGAGGCTCAGGCTCTCCAGTTGGATGTTCAGGGCCTGCGTTGAAATGTGGATCTCACGCGTGGACAGCCCCAGTGAGACCAGCATGGACAAAAGGCTCAATCCGAAAAGAATCTTGCCCATGACCACAAGCCCGGCAAAAAGAAAAAACATGCAAAGAACACACAGAAAAAGACTCAAAACCCCGTACAGCTGCATGAGGCGGATCAGGTTGACCCGCAGGCGTAGACTCTCGATCTGGGCCAACAGGGACTTGCCGTGGCTGGACTGATAGCGGTCGTGCAGAGTCCTGATCCTGCCGCCCAGGGCCAGAAAGCGGTTGGTATAGGCCAGGAGGATGAGCGACTGGGTCGAAAAGAGCAGGGCCGGAGTGGTCAGAGTGATATCCATAACATCCTTGTCTACACTTCGCAAAGCCTGCGCAGCTCTTCGAGCTCGTCCCAGCGGGTCAAGAGGGAGTCCAGTTCGGTTTCCAGAACCTCAAGCCGAACGGCCGTGGTAGCGACGACAGTGTGATCGTTGGTGTAAAATTCGGGGTCGTTCATCTGTTCCTGCACGGCCGCGATGTCGGCCTCAAGCTGCTCGATGCGCCCGGGCAGGCCGTCCAGTTCCAGATTTTCCTTGTAGCTCAGCTTGCGCGCCTTTACAGATCTGTTTTTTTGCGCCTTGACCGGAAGCGGTTCGGGTTCCGCGATCTGGGGGCGCTGCAAGAGCCAGTCGTCATAGCCGCCGGCATACTCGACCACCTGCCCCTCACCCTCGAAGACCAGGCAGGACGTGACCGTGTTGTTCAGAAATTCCCGATCGTGACTGACCACGAGCACGGTGCCCGGAAAATCGCCGATAAGTTCCTCCAGAAGCTCAAGGGTCTCCTGGTCGAGATCGTTGGTCGGTTCGTCAAGAACGAGCACGTTGCAGGGCCGCGTGAAAAGCTTGGCCAGAAGCAGACGGTTGCGCTCCCCGCCGGACAGGAGCCCCACGGGAGTCTGGGCCCGGTCCGGAGTGAAGAGAAAATCTTTCAGGTAGCCGATGACGTGGCGGCGGTTCTCGTTCACGTCGATGTAGTCCGCGCCCTCGCCGACAATTTCGCGCGCGGTCTTGGTCTCATCAAGCAGGGATCGCATCTGATCCGAATAGGCGACCTCAAGATGCGTGCCCTGCCGGACCTTGCCGCGCTGGGGGGTGAGATCGCCCAGGAGCAACTTCAGGAGGGTGGTTTTGCCCACGCCGTTGGGTCCGACGATGCCGACCTTGTCGCCGCGCATGATGTTGGCCGAAAAATCGCGAATGACCGGCTCTTTCCCCCAGGAATAGGAGATGTCCGTGACCTCCAGGACCAGGCCTCCGGTCTTGCGCCCCTCCTGAATCTGCATGGACACCGTGCCGGTTCGCTCACGCCGCTGGCTGCGCTCGGCGCGCATGGCCTGCAGCGCGCGCACGCGCCCCTCATTGCGGGTGCGGCGGGCTTTTATGCCCTTCCTGATCCAGATCTCCTCTTCTTTGAGCTTCTGGTCGAACTTGCGCCACAGGGTCTCCTCCGTGGCCAGCACGTCCTCCTTGCGCTGCAGGAAGGTGTCGTAATCGCAGGCCCAGTCCACCAGCACGCCCCGATCCAGTTCAAGGATGCGATTGGCGACATGACGCAGGAACATGCGGTCATGGGTGACGAAGAACAGGGTCCGGGGCTGCTTGATCAGGAATTCTTCAAGCCAGCGGATGGAGTCCACATCCAGATGGTTGGTCGGTTCGTCCAGAAAAAGGATGTCCGGTTCCCCGGCCAGCGCCCTGGCCAGGAGAGTCTTGCGCTTCACGCCGCCGGACAGGGAAGCGAACTGCGTGTCCGGGTCAAGCCCCAGATGGGTGATGACCGTGTCGATCTTGCGGGTCAGGCTCCAGCCAGCCTGCTCGTCGAGCATGCGGTGGGCCCGCGCGAGCAGCGCCGGGTCGACGCAGGCGTCGTCATGACCTTCGTGCCGCAAAGCCGCCAGGCAAAGCCCGGCCTCGCCGGCTCCGGAAGCCACCACGTCATAGACCGTGCCCGTGAGATCCGCCGGGACCTCCTGCGGCAGGGATGCCGTGGTCAGTCCCTTGCTGAGGCCAACCTCGCCCGAATCAGGGGAAAGTTCACGGGACAGGATGCGCATGAGCGTGGACTTGCCCTCGCCGTTGCGGCCAAGCAGACAGATGCGTTCGCCCGCATGGATCTGCAGGCTGATGTTGTCCAGCAGGAGCGGACCGGAAAATGAGAGGGAGATATTGCTTGCGCTGATGAGTGCCATGGATTGGGGGAAAGCGGGTTGGTTGTTCGGACGCCCCGACTACTAGGGAGAATCACCCGGATTGTCCAGAAAGGAATCTATCGCCTGAAAAGCCTGATCCAGCGCAGGATGTTGAACATGCTGGCCAGAGCCTGGGCCAGGTAGGTCAAGGCGCAGGCCGTCAGAATCTGACGGGCCGCTCTCTCGTCCTCGGGCGGAATGTATTTTCCGGTCTTGAGTAGCGGCAGCGCGCGGTTGAAGCTCGCGTCCAATTCCACGGGCAGGGTCACGAGATGAACAATGACCGGGATGCCGAGCACAAATACCGCGCCGATCAGCAGCAGGCGGCCGACCAGGGGCACCTGCAATGCCGCGCCCAAAAGCGGCGCGATCATGATGGCTGCCGCCCCGATGCGTTCGGCCCAGATTCCGAACATGACGAGGCTCGTGCGAAAACGTAGCAGGCCATCTGCGGACTGGTCCTGCAGGGCGTGCCCCACCTCGTGGGCGGCAACGACCACGGCGGTCAGGGAACGCTTGCCGCTGCTCGCGGGATTGAGGCGAACAACCTTGTCCCGGGGGTCGTAATGGTCGCCAAGCTCCGTCGTCTCCACGCTCACGCCCGATAGATTCAAATCCTGCACCAAAATCCGGGCCAGATCGATGCCGGTGCCGGAGAAATATTCATCCCGGCCGTAGCGCTCCAGAACATGCCGGGCCCACAGTCCTGGCCCGGCGATGAGCGCGACCAGGACGACAAGCCCGACAACGTAGGGCATCAGACCTTGCCCACCGGAGCGAGGTACAGGGCGAATTCGTCTTCCCCGTCCACGCCCAAGAGCTCGTCCAGCACCTGCTGGTGAAAGGCTGCCACAGCGCAGGTGCCGCAGCCCACGGCCTGCACCGCCAGGTACAGGTTCTGGCAGGCGTGCCCGGCGTCAAGGGCGATGACCCGGTGAGCGGCCTCCATGTAGCGCCACTCCATACGGTACGGAATGGTCGCCCAGACCAGCACCACGGGCGCCCTGGTCACAAAGGTCTGCATGAGCACGGCCTCGTGCTGACGGGCCGTGAAATCCGGGCCGGCCACAGCTTCGAGCACCAGAGCGTGGTCAAGCGGCAGATAGCGATACACACCCTGCTCCAGGGAGCTGCAATTGTTGACCAGTACGTATGTCTCCAGGGCATGCCTGCACCCGGCTGAAGGGACGGTGCGAAAAACGCTGGCCGGACCGCCCTTCCTGCGCACCCCCTGCACAGCCCAGAGCAGAAAACCGAGCTCTTCGGGACGAAGCGACTCATCGCGCCAGGCCCGATGGCTCTTGCGATCAGCCAAGGCACGGACAAGATCGACGCGCCCGGCAAAGGCTGCGGCCGGGTCGCCCGGCAGCGCAATACGAGTCTGATCCTCCCGGACAGGCTTCTGCACCGAAGGCGGCGCGATGCCGCGATTCTGGTCCGAGCGGGAAAAATCGAGCTGCAACCGTAGATCATCCCTCAAAAAATCGCGCATGGTCCGCATGTTCATGATCCGCCCTCCTCTCCTGGTTTGACAATCAACCCTGACGTGGCAGGCGCCAGCACCAGGCGGCGATAATAGGCCAGCACCAGACAGGTCATGGGCAGGGCGATCAGGAGGCCAAGCATGCCCAGCAGCTTGCCCCAGATCGAAAGCGACAGTAGCATCACGGCCGGGGACAATCCCATGGCCTTGCCCAGAATGCGCGGCACAAGCACCGCGTCCTGGATGAGCTGCACGACCACGAAGACAAGACCAGTCATTCCCATGACCACCCAGAAGGACTGGCCAGTCTCAAGAGCGTGAATGGCGGCCAGCACAACGGCTGGAATAAGCCCCAGCAGTTGAAGATACGGCACGAGATTAAGGAGCCCGACGAAGAATCCGAGCAGGATGCCCATGGGCAGACCCACCAGGGAGAATCCGGTGGCGAAAAAAATGCCGAGAATGCCCGCGATGGTCGTCTGCCCACGAAAATAGCGGTTCATGGCCAGATCGAATTCCTCAACGAAAGACACCACGCTTTCACGATATTGGGGCGGAATCATTTCTTTCCAGGCGACCCGCACCTTCTGGAAATCCATAAGCAGAAAGATAAGGTATAAAAGAACCACGGCCGGCACGACCAGGGCCAAGAGCACGCTGTAAGTGCCGCTGATGATCCCCATGAGGCCGGGCAAAACCCTGCGCAGGGTGGACTGGGCCATGGAGATGAAACTGTCGGTACGAAAGAAATTCCGCACTTCGGGCGTGTCGAAATAATCACGCAAGGCTTGCCAGACATCGGGCGGCAGACGGTTGGCGGCCTCCTCGGCCAGTTTGGAGTTGCTGACCAGATCGGAAATGAGCCGGCCCATGTGCGCCGCCTCGCGGCCCATGAGCGGAATGACGATCCAGCAAAGACCGCCAACCACGGCAAAGAAAAAAAACAGGGTCAACCCTATGGCCAACCCCCTGCTCTTCACGAACACCTGCACACGGTAGACCAGTGGATTCAGAATATAGGCCAGGAGCAGGGCCACGGCAAAGGGAATGAGCACGTCGCTGAGGTACCCAAGGGTCGTGATGACGCCCCAGAGCAGCCCTGCGGCCAGGGCCATGCGCACGACGCGATCGAAGGAATACGGAGTCTTGTCGAGAATCATCAGCCCTCCCGAGGCTTGGCGGTGCGATAAAACGCGCAGGAAAACGCGCCACGATTGCGGATAGCAGAGTAGAGAATGCCTTGGAAGCCCCGGATTCGTACCCTTGATTTGATACCGGGCTTGTCATACATTCATAAACTTATTCAACGCTTGCATTCGTGATCATGGCATCTTCTTCCGCTTGACGTAACCGTTGTCGGAGAAGTTTTTATCGATCGGATTCATTTCCATACCGGGAGACCATCAAAATGGCCTTTGCACCCACGTTTTTCCACACCTTTTTGGAAACTTGCGATCGGCACCGCGACAACCTCGCTTTCATCTACCGCGTGGGCGAAGACGAATTCAGGGTCACCTACGAAAAATTCTTCGAGGATGTGCTCATCCTTGCCCGGGCTTTCAAGGCCAACAAAGTGCGCAAAGGCGACAAGGTCTTCATCCTCTCCGACAACCGCTACACCTGGATCGTCACCGACATGGCCCTGCAGGCCCTGGGAGCGGTCAGCGTTCCGCGCGGCACCGACACGCCTGCGAGCGAAATCGAATTCATCGTCAACCATTCGGACGCCGAATTTCTGATCGTCGAGACGGACAAAATCTACAAGGATTGCCAGACGCTGATCAAAAGCCTCAAACTGAAGGGCGTATTCATCTCCGCCGGATCCGAAAAGCACTCATGGTTCGAAAAGGCCACCTCATACGCGGAACTGCTTGAAAACCGTTCCATCGAACCAAAAGAAATTGAATGGTTTAAAGGTCTTGCAGACAGTATTTCCCCGGAAGACCTGCTGACCATCATCTACACCTCCGGGACCACCGGCACCCCCAAAGGGGTCATGCTCGACCATTCCAACATCATGCACAACGTCCGCACCCTGCCTCCACTCATCAGGCTGCAGGCCGATGATGTCTGGGTCTCCATTCTGCCTACCTGGCACATCTTCGAACGCACGTCGGAATATATCGGCATCGCCAATGGCAGTTGCCTAGTCTACTCCTCCATCCGCACCTTCGCCGCTGATCTGGAATCCTACAAACCCACCCTGGTCGCCACTGTGCCGCGCATCTGGGAGTCCCTGTATTCCAAAATCACGACAGGGCTGAAGAAGAAAGATCCCAAAAAAGCCAAGATCTTCAATTTGCTGGTACGAGTTTCCGCCGCCTACCGCCGCAACGCGCGCGTGCTGCGCGACCAGTTGCCGGTCTTCGAAAAAAAATCATTCCCTTTGCGCTTTGCGGACAAGGTGCAGGCCCTGATTTCAAACATGTTTCTCTTCCTGCCCAACCTGTTGGCCAAGAAAAAACTTGTTCTCGTGCAGGAAAAATTCGGTGGCCGCCTCAAGGGTGCCATCAGCGGCGGCGGCAGCCTGCCGCCCTATCTGGATGAATGGATCGACGCCATCGGCATCCGCATCATCAATGCCTATGGCATGACCGAATGCTCGCCCGGCATCGCCGGACGCGGATTCAACTGTGACATTTTCGGCACCATCGGGCCGCCCGTGACCGAGACCGATCTGCGCATTGTCAACGATCTGGGAGAACCGCTGCCGAACGGCGTCGAAGGCGAGATCCAGGTTCGCGGGGAGCAGGTCTTCAAGGGCTACTATAAGAACGACGAGGCCAACGCAGGCGCCTTCACCTCCGATGGCTTCCTGCGCACCGGCGACCTCGGACGGCTGACCCTGACCGGGGAACTGGTCATCACCGGTCGGGCCAAGGAGATCATCGTCCTGGCCAGCGGCGAAAATGTCGACCCGACCAACATCGAGGCCACCCTGTCCATGTTCCCCTTCGTGCAGGACGCGGTGCTCGTGGGCCAGGACAAGAAGGGGCTGGGCGCGCTTATCGTCCCGGATCTGGAGAAGCTGCGCGAGTTCGTGCTGGAGAAGTACAACCAGGTGCTCGAAGAGACTGAAGGGGCCCTGCGCGACAAGCAGCTTCTCGACCGCTTGCGCGAAGAGATGAACAAGCTCCTCAATGCCAAGAAAGGTTTCAAACCTTACGAAAAACTGCAGAACATCCATTTTCTCGACAAGGAGTTTACCCTCGGTGAAGAACTGACCAACTCCTTCAAGAAAAAGCGCCACGTCATCGAACAAAAATACAAGGACATCATCAACCGATTGCTGAAATAATTTTGCCGCCTTTGGGCAAGACGCGCGAAAAGTCCGCCCAGAGCGGCCATGACGCGATTTCACCCCCCGCATGATTGCGGACATGCTCCATCCCGGCTGCGACGAGGATTCCACAATGGCCTCTCACGAGCTTGTTCGGCCGTGGACGCGCTTCTCCGACACCGCGACCCTGCCGGACCGGGACCGCGAAACGAAGACGCTGCGCGGCCTGGTCCTTGCGCCCATCGCGCTGCTGACTTTTTTCTTCGGCGGCGCCAGACCCTGGATCTGGCAAAGCGTGACCGGACTTTTCTTCATCTGCCTGGGGGCATGGCTTGTACGGCATTCGATCCCTACGCCCGCAAAGCGTTTAAGGGGCTTTGCGGCCATGGCATGCGCACTGCTGCTCGTGCCGCTCGCGCAGACCATCCCGCTCTCCGCCGCGCTGCTTGAAATCCTCTCGCCGGTCCGCGCCCAATGGTCCCAGGCCCTGCTTCAATTTGGGAACACCGCCAACGCGACCATCAGCTACGATCTCCTGAATACCTGGACGCATCTGGCGTGGTGGATCTTCCTGGTTATTTTCGCTGTATTGCTGAGCCAGGCGTTATCCCGCGAGGCGAAATTGCCGACCTGGCTTCTGCACTTTCTTTTCGTGCTGGCCGGACTGCAGGCCATGTACGGCATCGCCCAGACCCTGCTTCCCTCCCTGGGCGTGCTGTGGGACACCCACGCGGCCACCGGACAGGCATACAAAGGGTATGCACGCGGCACGTTCATCAACCGCAACCATTTCGCGGCTTTTCTGGGACTGCTCTGGCCCGTGCTCCTGGCCTACCTCCTGGTCCTCAAATCCCCGCGCAAAATGGAACGAATCCTGGGCGAGCGCCAGCGGGCGCAACTCCTCTTGCAGAAAAAAGCCTTCGGCATCTTCTGCCTTGCCCTGGTCGTTCTCGCCCTGTTCTTCAGTCAGTCACGGGGCGGCATTCTGTCGGCCATGCTCGCGTTGACCCTGCTCTCTCTTTTTGCCGGGCTATGGCGCAAACGGGTGGCCGTCGCCCTGGCGACATGCTGGATCATCATGCTCGGGTACGGGGCGGTCATCGGCTTTGAAGGCCTGACAAACCGATTCCTGCAGATCGACCAAGGCATGGCTGGAAGGGTGGAGATGTGGAAAGACGGTTGGAAAATCTTGCAGGACCACCCCCTGACCGGCACCGGGCTGGGAACCTATCCCGAGGCTTCCCGCGCCTATCAGAACGCCTTCGGCCCGGAACGGCGGGCCGACCATGCCCACAATGACTACCTCGAGACTGCCGTGGAACTCGGTCTGCCTGCCGCCTGCGTTCTCATCGCGGGTATCTGGGGACTGTGGTGCTGGCGGGCTGTTTTTCTGTGGCGCGGGCGCAAGACCATGGATCCCGACCGCCTGCTCCTGGCCGCAGGTTCCCTGGCGGCCCTGGGCGGATACATGCTGCACGGCTGGGTGGAATTCAACAACGCCATCCCGGCCAATCAACTGACCGCGGTGACCATGGCCGCGTTCCACTTCCACATCACGGAGCAGGGGATTTTCCGGCATCCGCGAAGGCCGCAAAAGGGCCTCTAGCGGTGGGGATGGTTCGTCTCGCCGCCAGGCGTTGACGCGGTCCTTCCAGTGCTGCGAGGAAGACAGGACGGCTCCAGGATTGAACCGGAGCAAACCGAGGCGTTGATGACAGGGCCAAACCCCACTGCCGCCACGCTGGACAGAAACGCGGAACGCACGCGAGGGCTCGCAAGATCCGTCACCGCCACGGCCAGAACAAGCACCCCCACCACAAGAATGAGCGGCATCAAGAGCCGCATGCGGGTCCGGTTCCGACGCGGCCTGCCATAGGCGACGTCGTCCCAGGCGCAGGCCCCAGACCCTGCCGCCCCTGCCGAATGCCCGCACGACTCCCCGGCCCCTGCCAGCATGTCGTAAGCGGCCCTGATCTGCAAAAATCGTCTGGCGGCCTCGGGATCGCCCGGATTCAAATCGGGATGCCACTTGAGGCACAGCTTGCGAAACGCACCCTGGACGAGTTTCGGTCCCGCTCCGGGCATAAGGCCCAGAATCCGGTACGGCGCGAGCGGGACCGGCGGTCCGGGAAAAAGCGACGCCATGGCCGCAAGTCTGGATCGCAACAGCCCCTCGGAAACACCGAAACTCCGGCACAACGTGCGGCATTGCTCCGGCACATCCTCGCCGCGCAGCAAGGCCTGGGCCAGGGTTCTGGCCTCCGTTACCACGCCCTGATCCCCGGTCGCGCGCGCAATGAAGGCGTGCACCCCAGGCTCCTCGGCGATAATGTGAAGGAGCCGCCGCAGGGATGAATCCCAGCCCTGCCCGCTCTTTCTACATAGTGCTCCGCTTTTCAACCAGCTCCACGGCATCGATCCACACGTCTCCCGCGATTTTACTGTCGAATTTCAAGCTTTCGTCGCGCCGGAACGCGATTCTCGCCATCCGGCACTGATCAGGCACATCAAAAATCAGGTTTTCCCCGTTCCAGTCCCGGCTGCCGGTGATCGCGGGGCTGCGTACGGACAACCCGTCGCAACCCACCCCCCGCACGTCCACGTACATGCCCTGGTCCGTGCCCAGCCGCCAGGACTTCCAGACAAAGCGCAGTTCACAGGTTGTTCCCGGCCGAAGCGGCAGGTACTGCCAGAAATGCGCGAAACGCAGGTTTGCGGTGCCGAGAAAATGAAAGCGCATGGCGTAGCCGTCCCCGACCCCGTCGCGAGCTTCCCGCTTCGCTTCGACGCCCGCAACTCTGCCCAGCCGCCAGTCAAAGGCCTTGCCGGATAAGGACGCGTCAAAATGGCCATTGGTCACGAGATCGTCCCGAAACAACCCGCCTCGCCGCCCGGCGGCGACAGCCTCGTCCCACCTTTTGTTTCTGAGCAGAAACTCCATGAATTCCGCCTGCCGCGCGGCATCAAGGATCGCGCCACAATCACTCTGCAGAAGCGGATACAGCCCGATGCACGTGTCGACTGCCTGCCTGGCCATGCATTCCGCAAGCACCGTCCACCTGTTCTCGCAATCCGTATGACCAAGGATGGCGGGCCACCCGCCCCAGAACCCCAGCGCCATTTCCACAGCCTCCTGACGATATCCGGACTGGCGTTTCAACACAAAATTGAAGGCTTGCTCAAACCGGGCCTCGTCCCTTCTGTCAGTGGCCAGCATCAACTGGTGCCAACGCCAGGGGGTGGAGACGGGAGCGTGCGCGAGCAGGAAATCATGCAGAGCGTCCGAGCGAGGCCCCGCATCGAGTTGCCGCTCCAAGCGGGCCAGGGCTAACCAGCCGCCGAGCAAAAGCGGATTGCGGCCGACCCCGCGCCAATACGCGTCCACGGCGCGGACGGTGTCCAGGTCCTGAAATCTCGCGCGGTCTCCTCGCCAAAACCAGGTCTGGGCCCAGGGCTCCATCCACCGACTGCGCAACACAAAATCCAGGTCCCGTACAGCGAAACGCGAGGAGCAAAACGCTACGAAAAGCAAAACGCAGCCCAGCCCGACGCTCAAAGCGGCGCACAGATATCGGACCTGGTTTGGCTTCATGAACACGACCGTGATGCTGTCATTATGTCCCCTCGCCTTCCACGCACCGCGGCCCAGAACGCATTCGGCGAGTCAGGACGCGCGGGGTTCTTCCAGCTGCGGAACGCCGCTCTGCGCAAGTTCGGCACTGCCGTCGCCGTAGGCGTAAGGATGGTAATAATACCTGCCATATTTGGAATAATAATCCCCAAAACGGTTCTGCACATTGAGGCGATTGACGATGGTGCCCAGCAGCCGGGCGTTGATATTGAGCAAAGAGCGCCGGAACAGACGCAGCGCCTGCCTGTGGGTCCTGCCCAGGGTGCTTATCAGAATGACCCCGCTGGCCAGGCTGCTCAGCACGAGCACATCGGCGAAACCCACCGATGGCGGGCCGTCGATAAGAATGCGGTCGAAATCTTCACGCAATTGTTCGACGTACAGGCGCATCCGCCTGGAGGCCAGAAGCTCGGCGGGGTTGGGGGGCACCAATCCCGCCGGGATGAAAAACAAATTCTCATGTTCGGTGGCGCAGACCACATCGTCCAGGCTCTTGCTGCCGATGAGCAGTTCGCTCAGCCCCCCACCGCCTGAAGCGGACGGGGGAAATACCTGGTGCAACCTGGGCCTGCGCAGATCCGCGTCGATGATGAGCACCCTCTCGCCGGCGGCGGCAAAGGTCAGGGCCATATTCACCGCGATGGTCGACTTGCCCTCCCCTTCCGAAGTGCTGGTGATGAGCAACGTGCGAGTGCCGCCCTCGGCGGCGGTGGACAACTGGATGGAGACGCGAGTGGTGCGGATTGCCTCGGAAAACCCCGCCCGGGGATCGGAAACCACCAGACGGTCCAGCCTGTCCGCAAATTTTTTCTCGGCTTCGGGAAGCACGCCCAGAATGCCGATGCCGAAGCGGTCGGTGATTTCATCAATGCTTTTGACCGTGTTATCCAGAAATTCGAGAAAAAAGGCGGCGGCCACACCCAGCAGCAGGCCGATCCCAATGCTCAGCATCAGATTGAGCTGGATGCGCGGCTTGTCCGCCTTCACCGGGAGCAGGGCGTGGTCCACCACCTGGATATTGCTGATGTCCGTGCCCACCGTGGCGTCGATCTCCTTGCCGCGCTGCAGCAGGGACTGATGAATCTCCTTGTTCGTCTCGACTTCGCGCTCAAGGATCTTGTACTGCGTGGCCCGATCGTTCAGTTCCAGGGCGCTGGTCTTGGCCAGATCGGCCTGCGTGCGCAGGGACTCCTCGTTTTTGAGCGCCACAAGATAGTCGTTGCGGATGCCGCCCTGGATCCTGTCCTCCTCGTGGCGGATCTTGGACGCGACATCGTCGAGCCGGGCCTTCAACCGCCTGGCCTCGGGGTAATCGGGTTTGAAGACGACAAGCTTATCCTCGTATTGGGACACAAGCTGGATGTATTGCTGCCGCAGTTCCTGAATGAGCTGGTTGTCGATGACCATGGGCAGGGCCGAAACGCCGACTTCACGAGCCTGCGCATCCAGGGCCTCCCTGCCCAGGCGCTGGGCATGGGCCAGGGCCAGGGCGGAATTGATCTCCTCAAGCTGCTTGTAAACAAGGTTCATGCGGCTATCCAAAGAGACGATGCCTGCTTTCTGGGCAAAAGCGTTGAGCTCCGCTTCGGACTTCTCCAGGCGAATCCGCGCCACCTCGACCTGCTTCTGCAACTGCTCGTTGGCCACGCCGGCGGCCCCGACCTTTTTGTCAAGCTGCCAGGAGATATAGGAGCCAATGAACGTGTTGACCACGTCCTGGGCCAGCGCCGGATCCGGGGAGGAAAAGGCCAGATTCAGGATAGTGGTGTCCCGCTCCGCGTTGATCTCCAGATTGTCCAAGAAGACCTTGAGCAGTCGCTGCTGCACCTCGGCTTCCCGGACCTGCGCATCAAGGTCCTCGCCTTGGCCGGGCATCGTGGTCAGCATGCGGTGAAGATCGCTCAGAATGCCGCCGGAATCCTCGCCCTCGGCCGTGATCTCCGTGTTGAAGTGAGGGTTTTGGACCAGATCAAGGGTTTCGATCACACGCCACGCCAGCGAATCGGAGGCAAGCAGCTTGGTCTGAGTGTTCATGAACTCCCGGGTCTGGGTCTGAGGAACGAGCATGTCTTCAAACTTGGTGACCTTGGGCGGCTGCAGATTGAACTCAAGCTTGCCCGTGGCCTTGTAAATCGGGGTCATGGCCAGGGTCACAATGAACGTGGTCACGAAAACAGCGAACAGCACGCCGCCGATGAGCCATTTCCTGCGAACCAGCACCTCCAGGCAGTCCCGCAGATCGATCTCGTCTTCAGTCTGCGGAAAAGACGTTGGAAATTCCGATGAATGCACCACGGCCTGACTTGGGTGCACGGCCGGAAGAAATGAAGAACTACCAGACGGAAGCGAATCTAAAGTGCCATTTTCACGCATATACAAAAAACCTTGTCAACATATACAGGTTACGACTACTTGAACATCGATCCGCCTATCCATGGCAACAAAGCATTGTCAATCGCATAAAAAACAGAAAAAACGTAAATAAGTATTTTTACGCATGAAGTATAGCTCATTTTTAAATAATTACGTAAACTCAAAAAATAAAAATACATAAAAATACTTATTCAAATACATCAATAATTAGTCTTCAGACCAATCTCAAACGCATCACTCATTTCGCATAACGCATCAGCATCAGGCGCAGCGATGGCAGACGGGCATCGTCAACGCCGCAATTATCTAAAAAATTATCAACAGAAAAACGGATCTCGACATGAAAAAAATCCTGCCCTTCCTCATCGCGCTCAGCCGCGCCGCACAGAAAGCGACAGTCCCCTGCCTGCGGCTCCTGCCCGTGGCCGTCCTGAGCCTGTGCCTGGCATGCGGAGCCAAGGGCCCGGCCGCCACAACCGAACTCGATCAGTTGGCCGACCCCGCCGCAACGGAATATAACGCGCTGGAAGTGGCCGAACTGAACGGAAAACTCTACGCATCCTTCACCGCCACGCCCATTTACGAGGACTATGTCATTGGCGGCGGGGATCTCATTGAACTGACTATCTTCGAAGCGCCCGACCTCAGCACTGAGACACGGGTCAGCGCGCGCGGAAGCGTTACCCTCCCGCTCTTGAGCACGGTGCGGATCGCTGGCCTTTCCGTACTGGAGGCGGAGCGGCACGTGGAGAGGCTTTATCAGGAGAAATACCTTCAGGATCCGCACATAACCATCTTCGTCAAGGAACAGTTCGGGTCGAAAGTCACCATGATGGGGGCGCTCAAAAAGCCTGGAACCTATGATTTTTACGCAAGCATGAACCTCATGGACGTCCTCGCCATGGCGGAAGGCTTGAGCGACGCGGCCGGACGGACCGTGCAGATTCGCCGCAAGCCGGAGAGCACTGAAGACGCGAGCTCGCTGGTCATCGACCTGGACCAGTTGGTCAAGGATGGGCAGGGGAATCTCAATGTGGGCATCAAAGGCGGGGATGTCATCTACGTGCCGGAAGCGGGTTCGGTCTATGTCGACGGAGCCGTCCGCAAGGCCGGATCATACCCCATCCGCAAGGAAATGTCCGTGCAGGAGGCCATTGTCGCCGCAGGCGGCCTGCAGTCTTTTGCCGATGCCAAGAACGTCAAGCTCATCCGCTACCTCGGTGAAGGCAGGAGGGAGGTGGCCAAGTTGTCCCTAGCCGAACTGCAGACCGGCGAGACCGGCAAACTTAAAGTTCGGGACCGCGACGTCATCTTTGTGGAATCAAGCGCGGTCGGCACCTTTGTCCAGGGACTGCGCCTGACGCTTGGGGCGGGGCTGTTTGGTGTCGGCTACACGCCACCGTCGCAGTAGGCCAAACGCCGTAACGAGAAGATTCCGAATTCGTTGCTCCCGGTTCACGTTCAAAAAAAGCCATGCGAAAACACGTGAACATCCCCTCAAAGCCATTCCTGTTAACGCTCGCCCAGCAAGGGTTGGAAGCATCCTGCGTTTACAGGCAATTGAGTTCCTCCCTTTCTTCACGGGGATGACGGCTTCTTGCAGTCGCACCAAGTACTCTTCTTCAGAAGTCTGGGCACTCAGTACCTACATAACCATACGTAACGTGGAACTCCTCCGCACCGTAATTGTAAGTATTGACTTACACAGCACAAATTGTTTTTTGCTGACCTGATATCGGCGCGTCGTCCAGATATACGGCCCCCATCACCAAACATATTTTCGCGATAATGACGGCCAAACGCGCCAGGCGCGCACCACCACGAACAAAGCAGGCAAACATCATGCTCCAACAGCTTCTCGCATTCCTGATCTCGCTCATGTTGATCATGCAACCTCTAGTGGCCGTGGCTGGTTCGTCCCCAATGCTGATACCCACCAATCCCGTAACGCTGCTGGCCACCGGCGTCGTCTTGGACAAAGAAATACCGGCGCCTTCGGGGATGCTCATGGCATGTTCGGGAGAATGCATAGTCGAAGCCGACGGATTGCAGCTCATCGGCGCCGACAAGACCGTTTTTTCCCTGGAAGAAGGGAGCACCAGGTATCTCGTGACCATCCTGGATGGCGAACTGAGCTTCGCACTTCGCTCCGATGCCAAACCACTGGCGATCAAGACCCCTTTTCAGGATCCCGCAGACACCAACAGCTATCTTATTCCGGCCAGTTCCGACGAGGTTTTGAGGGGCACCCTCCAGGTAGACAATCAAAAAGGCAATGCAATCCTGGCCATGCGCAAAGGCTCGCTCAAGCTTGTGGCCATAGATGGGCAAAAATTAGTTCATGCAGGCAACTCCATCTTCCTGCCTCGGCATCCTACGCCGGGAGAAAGCCTGACCTTCGTTTCGGCACCGCGTGAAGCGGAAGCTTCGTTCAGCGGTCTGGCCGTGGGCGCCGGAGCACTGGCCATCCTGGCCGTGACGGGCATGGCCCTGGCAGGAGGCGGGGGTGGAGGCGGGGGTGGGGGAGGCGGCGTGGGCGATGGGAGCGGCTCGGCTTCTAGCCCAGCCAGCCCCTAGAGCCCGACAGCGTCTCATGTATTACCCAGGCGGGCTCTCACCAGAATTTGAACCAGGGGCGTTTCTTGGGCAGGGGTAAGGGCGCGAAATCAACCAGGGACAAAGGCTCGTTATTAACCACCGCTTGCGGGTGCGTGTGAACCAGTCGCCAGGCGTCATCGCTCCCCGCAATTTCCGCTGCGGTCATGCGGGCTTCCTGCAGCAACGGGCGGCGGGAAGCGGTTCCGTGGCCGTCGCTGGCCAGAAAATGAACCAGCCTATGTTGCAGCAGGACGCGACACAGGGCGGCGATTTCGGGCCCAAGTCTGCCGAGCAGGCTGGCCGCCGTGATCTGCACGGCCACGCCCATCTCGACCCAGGCATGAAGCCGCGCCGGATCGCGCAGAATGAAAGGATAACGCTCGGGGTGGGCCAGAACAAGTCGGTGGCCTGATTGACGAAAACCGAGCAGAAAATCGTCAATTCCCGAAGGCAAGAACGCACCAGGCAACTCAAGCAACACCCAGGAGCCGCCATTCAGGGTGCTCAAGCGTCCGCTCGCGAGCCCGGCCGCCAAGTCCGCGTCCAGGCTGAGCTCGCTCCCGGGCCAGACATCAAAAGCAAGTTCTTCGGCCTGCAAACGCAGCTGAAGCGATTCTACGGCAGAGGCAATGGCGCTTTGCTCGTTGGGCCAGAACATCGGATGCCAGTGCGGCGTGCAGATCGTCCCCCGGATTCCATCAGCCACGGCCAGGCGAACCATGGCCAGGGATTCGTCCATACTGGCTGGACCGTCGTCCATTCCGGGAAGCAAGTGACAATGGATATCAATCATGGGATCTGCTTCAAAGCCACCGCGCAAAATTGGTTAAGAGATAATAAATTCATCGTTTAGGCTGCATTCATATCTGAAATTGTTATTTTTCGTCACAATACGTTCGCATCATGATCGTGGACGTTCATGCATGGTTTGAAAAGCAATATCAAGGACCTGTAATGGCGAATATTTCACCGGGAATTTCCACGTTGACCCGCATCGCAGAAATCCTGGCGATTGCGGGCGGCATGCTCCTGGCCCAGCGAATCCATCCGATTGGCGATCCCGCCAGTCTCACCATCAGCGCCCTGCTCGGCGCCATCGTGTACTCCTTTGCCGCAGAACTGACCGGAGCCTACGGCGAATTGCGCCTGCGCCCCTTCATCATCGAGGCCCGCCGCGTTCTTGGCGCTTGGCTTCTGACCTTCCTCTGCCTGATGCTCATGTCCTGGGCGCTCAAGTCCACCGCCGCCTTTTCTCGGTTGCAGATCGGGCTCTGGGTCGTCATCGGCGCGGCCATGCTCCTGGGTTCACGCTGGAGCATTCGGGCGCTGCTACGCGCCCACCGCCGCCGAGGCCGCAACCAACGCCAAGCCGTGCTGATCGGCGCGGGCGATCTGGCCCGGCAGTGGATACAGACCATAAACGCCTATCCGGAACTTGGAATCACGCCCGTGGCCGCCTTCGACGACGACCCGTCCAAAATCGGCGGCATGTGCGAAGGCGTTCCGATTCTGGAGCGTTGCGTCCAGGCAGTGCGGTACGTCAACGAACATCGCGTCCCCATGGTCTTCGTCGCCCTGCCCTTGCGCGCCGAAGAACGCATGCACTTCATTCTTGGACAATTCCTGAGCAGTCCGGCCAACATCTATATCATCCCAGACATCTTCACGTTTGAGCTCATGAATCTCAATGCCTTCCAGGTCGGCGGAACACCTGTCATCGCCCTGTCCGCATCGCCCATGTCGAAACGCAAGGAAATTCTCAAACGTGCTGAAGACCTGATCCTCGGAACCCTGGCCCTGATCGTCGCCAGCCCGCTGATGCTGCTCATCGCCCTGGTCATCACGCTCTCCTCGCCTGGGCCGATTTTTTTCCGGCAGTGGCGACATGGGCTGGATGGAGAGGAAATCCGGGTCTGGAAATTCAGAACCATGCGCGTGACGGAAGACGGGCGCGAATTCCGGCAGGTGGTCAAAAACGACTGCCGGGTCACTCCCTTCGGAGCCCTGCTTCGCCGCACCTCCCTGGACGAACTGCCGCAACTCTTCAACGTGCTAGCCGGCAGCATGAGCCTGGTCGGCCCCAGGCCGCACCCAGTGGCCCAAAACGAGAGCTTTCGCAGCCTCCTGCCCGGCTACATATGGCGCCTGAAGATCAAGCCCGGCATCACCGGCTGGGCCCAGATCAACGGCTGGCGAGGCGAGACGGACACGGTCGCGAAGATGGAACAGCGCGTGCTTCATGATCTCCACTACATCGAGAACTGGACACTGACCTTCGATATCTGGATCTTATTGATGACGCTCCGGCGGGGCTTCGTGAACCCGAACGCATACTGACCCTTGTCATCATCACACTGCAACCACGCATCAATCCAAAATCAATTTTGCTCAATTCTCAACCACAACAGCGTATCCCAAACGCTGAATTAAGAAGCTGGGCAGGAAAGGGCTTTTGGGCCGTGACCGAGCAGGCCCTCTTTGCCGGTGCCAATTTTCTGGTCAGCATTCTCCTGGCCCGCTGGCTGGAACCGGCAGCCTATGGGGCCTTTTCCCTGGCCTATGCAATCTTCCTGCTGCTCGGCACTGTGCATACGGGCCTGTGGACTGAGCCCATGCTGGTCTACGGCTCGGGACGTTTCCGCGAGAACTTCGCCGCCTATCAGCAGGTCCTCTTGCGCTACCACTGGCGTTTCGGGGGCGCTGCATGTCTTTTCTTTCTCGTGCTGCATCTGGGATTTTGGGCCTGCGGAGCACGGGAAATCGCTTTGAGCTTCCTTGGACTCTCCCTCGCGGCTCCAACCGTGCTTTATTTATGGATCGTGCGCCGAGGGGCTTACGTGCTCTTGAAACCACAACTGGCCGCCCTGGGCGGAGGGCTTTACCTCCTCCTTTACCTGGGCCAGACCTTCTTCTTTTTCCGCACGAACACACTCAACACGTTCACCGCGCTCTTAGCCATGGCCGTGGCCGGCCTCGTTTCGGCGGAAATTATCCGATGGCGCATGAATACCGCAACCGAACGGGTCGTGAATTCAAAGGAAGTGCAAATCCTGCATTGGCGCTACGGACGATGGGCACTGCTGGCGGGAATCTTTTCCTGGATACCGGGGAATATTTTCTATCTCATCCTGCCCGCCTTTCATGGGTTTGAGGCCGCCGCGCATTTCAAAGCGCTCATGAACCTGCTGATGCCCATTCTCCACGTTAACGCAGCCCTGGGCCAACTACTGGTGCCGGGGATGGTGCGGGCTTTGACTCAAGGCAAGCTTGTGCCATTTGCATTAGCCAACCTGGCGGTCCTTTCGACTCTTGCTACGCTCTATTGGCTCTTGCTCATCGCCATGGGTCCGCAATTCATGGAGTGGATGTATGAGGGCAAATACCAAAATGCTACAAACCAGCTTTTTTGGCTTGGCTTGTTACCGATGCTGGCATCCGTCGTTTCGGTCATGAGTTCAGTGCTTCGAGCTTCAGAAAGACCTGATGCTGTGACGCGTACCTACGCCCTTCTGGCTGGATTTTCGAGCACTGTTGGAGTGTTGACAGTGTGGGTGTATGGCATTGCCGGTGCAATTCAATTTTTGGTAATCGGTGCTACACTTTCTGCTTTGATATTTTCAAAACTAGCTCAACAAAAGAGTTAAAATTGCGTATTATTCATTTACTTCTTGGAAGATGCAATCTAGACAGCGCAAATGGCGTAGACAAATCTGTCTATAACTTAGCTAGAAACCAAGCTAAACTTGGTTTAACTGTAGCGATATTATCTTTAACAGATAAAACACCAATACTTATTCCTTCCGTGGAAATTCTCACACCGAAAGTCATTGCATGGGGACGGCTAGGTGCAAAACTCCCCTTTGCAAATCATGAAGTTGAGTCAGATATTTTGGCATGGAAACCCGATCTTGTTCACTTCCACTCCGTTCACATCGGTCCATTCATAGGTATAGCCAGGGTTTTGCGACGATGGGGTATCCCATACGTCGTGACGCCTCATGGGGGTTTCGCACCTGGCCGTTTAGCGCAGGTAGGCCCTGAAGTACGTGCCTTCATCAACTTTCTTGAAAAGCCATACCTTAACGGCGCTAGATTTGTGCATGCAGTGAGCCGAAACGATGCGGAAGGCCTACGCATGCTTGGTGTGCATATCCAGAGCGTTGTCATCCCCAACGGGATAGACCTAACCACTCTACCCACCCAAACGGACTTTACCCTTTTGCGGCGTCGCTTTCCAGTTCTGGGAGATAAACGGATTTTCCTCTTCCTAGGCCGACTCGATACTGCTCACAAGGGTCTGGACCTCCTGTTGGAGGCATTTGCCATTGCGGCCTTGCCAGAAGCCCGCCTAGTCTTGGTTGGACCGGACTGGCGCGGTAGTTTGTCTCGTCTTCAAGAGCAGACAACTCAGCTAGGGCTCGCGGATCGGGTGGTGTTTACGGGACCGATCTACGGAGAAGAAAAATGGGCCTATCTGGCCGGAGCCGATATATTCTTACACCCATCAAGATGGGAAGGATCTTCCTTCAGCGTCCTCGAGGCTTTGGCCATGGGCAAACCTGTGCTGGTCTCCCAAGCTGCGGACCCGGGGGAGCTAGGCACTTTAAAGGCAGGACTGATCGTAGAACCCAACATGGAAGCACTGACCAGTGCCCTTAGGGACTTGGCCATGACCGACCAAGAAGACCTAGTGCAAATGGGAGAACAAGCTAAAAAAATCGTGAAGGAACACTATTGCTGGCGTAACATCGCCAAAAATATAGTGGAGGCATATGGCCGTGCGGTCTGAAGAAGAAATTGAAAAGTTTTGTGATCTCCTACGCCATGCAGAAGGTTACGCACTTCTCCGCAACTCGAACGTAGCACTCAACTTGTCCAGAGGGGGAGATGCGGACCTATTAGTGAAAAATTTTCAATCTTTCACGCAAAATATGCTTAAGACCATGGGGCCGCCGAGCATGATGATGCATAGGGCTTATGTGGATAGTATTTTCTGGTCATGGGGGCACGTGGACATGCTCCCTGCCTTGGAATGGCGGGGAGCTCGATATCTACCAAACCAGCTCGTCTGGCAGATGGTTCGACGCAACAACTATGGCTTTCTGGAGGTTGACCTAGTTCATCAGGCAGTGATTTGCTGGTTTTCCAGCCTGATTTGGGGCGGATTTTTCAAAGAGCGTTATAAAGAAGAGATTCTAAATGCAGTTCAATCTCGCCAAGATGATTTTCAGAACGCCTTGGAATATGCTGTAGGCTCACATTTGGCTCAATGCCTCATTGAATTAGCCAACAATGGCCGACTTGAAGATTCAGTAGTATTCGTCCACCCCCTACGCCGCGCTTTATGGTGGCGAGCATTTTGGCGTTCTCCAAGTAGCACTTTTGCTGGTTGGCTTCGTTTCTGGAGGGCAGAACTGGAACTTCGACTGCGACCTCCGGTACTTTGGATTTCAACACTCGGATTGGACGGCAGCGGGAAGAGCAGCGTTCTAAATGAACTTACGACACGCCTAGGTCGAGGTCAGTCTTTTGTGGGATTACGCATTAAGCATTGGCGCCCTGGGCTGATAGCCAAGGACAATTCAACCAATCCAATAGTGGCCCCACACGAAAAAAGCCCTCGTGGCTTGTTAGCTTCGTTGGCCAAACTCGGATTTTTGCTGACAGATTGGATCATGGGCTATTGGTTTTCATTGGTACATCTCCGCGCCAAAGGTTTCCTGTTAGCCTTCGATCGCCATTACATGGACCTTCTGGTTGATCCCCGCCGTTACCGCTACGGCGCTCCTCTCTGGGTCGCGCGACTGGTTGGTGCCCTCATCCCCAAGCCGGACCTGTTCATCCTCCTGGACCTTCCGGCTGAAGAGGCTCGTTCTCGCAAGCGGGAGGTACCCTTGAATGAAGCCCGGCGACTGCGACAACGTTATCTGGATCTGACGCAAAGCTTGCCGAACGCGCATGTGGTTAATGCCGCCCGCCCCCTCGATGAAGTAGTGGCAGAGGTGGAAGAAATCATACTGACGGCGCTGCAGAAACGGACCACGGCGCGGATGTGTAACGCGGGACTGCTGTGAACTGGGAATACTTTTTTCCGGAAGGCACGCACGTCTTGGCCATGCCCGATTGGAAGCGACCGCGCCTTTTCGTTTCAGCCCAACCACGGGGCCTACGCTGGAGGGCGAGCACGCTCTTTCCGGCAACGACCCTGCTCGCTCGCGCGCGCCGCTGGTTGCTGCGCGGATGGGCCCAGGTTCCGGGCCGAACGCGCCAATCTCATGAGCCATACGTTTTGCGAACGCGCCTGCCCGAAATGTGGAATCGCAATGTCCTGCCCGTGGCAGCGCTGCTGGGAACCCCAGGTCCAGCACAAAAGCTGGTGGTGCAATTCGCAGACGCCAATGGAATCGTGGCGGGATACATGAAATTCGGAGAGAGTCCGGCCGCCATGCGCCGACTGGAGCAGGAATTTCGCGTACTGACCGACCTTCCAAAAGGCCTGGGGCCTGAAGCGCTCAAATTGGAAAAAATCGGAACCGGGTTGGGACTATTTCTTTCCGCCATGCAGGGCTGCCCTTTAATCGGTCGAGTAACACCCTGTGAACATACGATGGCGATGTTGCACAGATTTGAGGTCGGAACTGAATCGCTCCCAGTTCATGAACATCCATGGCTGCAACGCGCCCTTCGTGCGCATCCTGCTGCCGCCCCCTGGATCGAAATGTTGGAATCCCGGCCGTGGCCATTGGCGACCATTCATGGAGACTTGGCACCTTGGAACATTCTGGCCGGTCCCCATGGAATGCATTGCGTAGATTGGGAGTACGGCGCTCTGGATGGATTCATCGGCGTCGATGCGGCGCATCACGTCCTTCAAACGGCTTTCTTGCTCAAAGATTGGGTTCCGGAAAAGGCAAGACAGAAAGCCACGGATTGGCTTTCGCAAAAAATGGGATTTGAACCGCGTGAAGCAGAAGCCGTGGTCCGTCTCACGGCCCTCATGGCTCGCCACGAGAGTTTGACGGATGGCCACGCCGCAGATGTTCCCTTACAGACGTGGCGTTACAAGGTCTGGGGTGAATTGTGCGCTTGAAAATTCTTCTGTCGGCCTACGCCTGCGAGCCAGGCAAAGGCTCCGAACCCGGGGTGGGCTGGAATTTCGCCCGGCACATGGCCGAGCATCACGACGTGTGGGTCCTGACCAGGTCCAACAACCGTCAGGTCATCGAAGATGAACTGGCTCGAAACCCGGTTCCGGGACTGCACTTCATCTACCATGACCTTCCGCCCTATGCCCGCTTCTGGAAGCGAGGACAACAAGGCGTTCAACTTTACTACTACCTCTGGCAACTTACGGCTGTTCCCACGGTGCGTCGCCAGCACCGCGAGATGAAGTTCGATCTGGCCCAACACGTAACTTTCGTAAAATACTGGGCACCGTGCGCCCTGGCTTTTCTGGAAGAGGTGCCTTTCATCTGGGGGCCGGTGGGCGGCGGAGAATCCGCGCCTCTGTCATTCTGGCCATCCTTAGGGCTCCGGGGGATCATTTACGAAACCCTCCGCAGCCTGGTCCGAAGAGTAGGCGAATTGGATCCCTTCGTGCGCCGCACTGCGCGACGTGCAACCCTGGCCCTGGCGACCACTCCGGAAACCGCGTCCAGGCTCAGACGAATGGGGGTACGGCAGGTAAAAATTTTCGCTCAGCTTGGCCTGTCAGAAGAAGAACTGACGCTGCTCAGCGCCCTCCCCAATTCATCTCATAAAACCATAGTTTTTCTGAGCCTTGGACGTCTTCTCCACTGGAAGGGATTTCACTTGGGAATCATGGCTTTCGCCAAAAGCGGGCTCTCCGACGCCCAATACTGGATCGTGGGCGATGGCCCGGAGCGGAGACGCCTGGAACACTTGGCAAAACAACTAGGCGTGACTGACCGGGTCCGTTTCTTCGGCCAACTCCCCCGCACTGCGGCCCTGGAATTGTTAGGCCAGTGCCACGCGTTGATCCACCCCAGCCTGCACGATTCCGGCGGATGGGCGTGCATTGAAGCCATGGCCGCCGGTCGACCAGTCATCTGCCTGGATTTGGGCGGACCTGCAGTGCAAGTCACTGATGAAACGGGATTCAAAGTCGCTGCCCGAAATCCGAACCAGACTGTGGCCGAATTGGCAGAGATCATACGACGATTGGGGACCTCGAATGCTTTATGGCGGCAGATGGGCAATCACGCACGGCAACAAATTCAACAATACTGTTACTGGCGAAGCAAAGTGAAAATCATGAGCGAACTCTACCGTACGCGATAAATGGTGCAACGCATAACAAAAAGCACACAGCACGGGACATGACCGATCATGCGAAGTAAACTCACAACCAAAAACTTTGGAATGGAGTTGCGGGATTCACGGACTGTCACTGTCTCGCGCATTCCTGCCACTCCCCGCCCACGCGGAACGGCACGTCTCTTCGTCTTCATGTTAGGACTTGCGCTAGTCGGATATGCCTATGGAAACAAAGGATTCGCCTACATCGGCGTTGCTCCGTTTTATATAGACACTCTTATCGTCGTCACGGCAGTGCTCGCGCTCATTTTGCGTCCGCGCTGCTTGAGAATGATTAAGGATCCGACCATTGCACTGCTTTTATTGTTCATGATTTGGGGAACCGCACGAACGATTCCATTTGTCGAAATTTATGGAATAAACGCGCTTCGCGACAGCGTGGTCTGGGCATGGGGAACGATTGCCTTGGTGGTCGCTCTCCTCGTTGCCCAGGGCTTGTCGCTGCATGCCGTAGCATCATGGTACGGCACGACCATGAAGTGGTTTGTTGCATGGATCACTCTTACGTTCCCTTTATACATATTCCTGGGCGACATGCTTCCACGTTGGCCGTGGGGGCCGGATGGGGGTGTGCCAATCATTGTTTTCAAGGGGGGCGATGTTGGCGTCCAACTCGCTGGAATCATCGCATTTTACCTTGTCATAGCTCCATCAATGCCAAGCAGGGGTCCCATGCTGCCAGCGTGGATGACGCTGCCCTGCTGGCTCGTCAGTTTTGTTATCGCTGCGTCCATCAATCGTGGAGGATTCCTTGCCCTGATTATTGCATCCGCTTTTGTCGCCTACTACGCCCGATTCAAACGAGTTGGATTATTGGGGCTTGTTTTTGGCCTGTTCGTCCTGGTTGGCGTGTTCAGTTCAGCCAATGACATGTTGCCGGAATACAGGCGTGGAGATCGCGCCATCAGCATCGAACAGCTTTCTAACAACATTCAAAGCATATTTTCCGATGTTGATAATTTTGGTGGAACCGGAACCAAACGTTGGCGCCTGGAATGGTGGAACTCGATCATCGCATACACTTTCGACGGGGAGTATTTCTGGACCGGCAAAGGGTTTGGAATCAACCTCGCTGACGACGACGGGTTTCAGGTTACGGCCGACAAATCGCTACGCAGTCCGCACAACGGTCATCTGACCATCCTCGCTCGCATGGGAGTTCCCGGTTTTGTAATCTGGATCTTGTTTCTCCTGACACTCCTATCCAGGCTATGGAGACGTTACAAACAGTGGAAACGCCACGGTGAAGATTTCCAAGCCGGAGTCTGCATTTGGGTGTTGACCTTTCTGGGAGCAGCCCTGATCAACGCGGCCTTCGATGTTTACCTTGAAGGGCCAATGGGAGGAATCTGGTTCTGGTCGGTGGTTGGCTTGGCCATCGGCTTGATCAATCAGAGACATGAGACCAAGGGCACGCCAGAGCTTTACCCAATGGGACGAAGCCCTAATGTCCCATCAATCAACATAAGCTCTTGTCACATGTGGCGATGAAAATCCTCATCCTCCACACTCACTACCGACAACCCGGCGGTGAGGACCAAGTTTTTGCCGCTGAGACTGCCTTGTTGCGAGAAAAAGGGCATGAGGTGCAAACCGTTGTCTTCCACAACCGGGATTTGGAGGTCATGCCGTCCTGGAAGCAAGCCAAGGATGCAATGTGGAACCGGACGACGTACCTTCAGGTGAGGGAAAGCATCAGAAGACATCGCCCCCACCTGCTGCATATCCACAACACGTTCCCCCTGGCCTCACCCGCCGTCATCCACGCGGCCAAAGCCGAGAAAACTCCTGTAGTCCTGACGCTGCACAACTACCGACTGATCTGCCCTGGTTCCCTGCTCATGCGCAGTGGCCAGTTGTGCGAGGAGTGTATGGGCAGAACGATTCCTTGGCCGGGGGTGATCCACAAGTGTTGGCGAGACTCAAGGACGCACACCGCAGTGGCGGCGACCATGCTTGCCGCGCAACATTTTCTGAAAACCTGGACCGAGCCGGTTACCCTCTATATCGCCTTGACCGAATTCTCGCGAAAAAAATTCATCCAAGGTGGAATTCCGGACGACAAGATCGTGGTCAAGCCGAATTTCGTAAATGACAGCACGCTAAGCGAGGCGACCGGAGTCACAACCCACGGATTACAGAACACATTTCTGTCATCTGAAAACACCCCCTATGCCCTCTTCGTCGGCCGTTTGTCTCCGGAAAAAGGCATTCAAACCTTGTTGCAGGCATGGCGCACGCTGCCGGAGATCGAGCTCATAGTAGCCGGAGACGGCCCTCTCCTGGGTGAGACAGAACGTTTTATTCACCGATATAACACAAAGAACATTTTACTTCTGGGCAGACAGCCGCAGGCCGATGTTTTGCGACTCATGCATGGAGCGCGGCTCCTGGTGTGCCCATCAGAGTGCTATGAGAATTTCCCCATGACCATCGCCGAGGCCTTCGCCAGCAGCCTGCCCGTCATTGCCTCCCGCCTTGGCGCGATGGCTGAGATCGTAGAGGATGACCGCACGGGACTACTCTTTGAACCAGGTAATGCGCAAGACTTGGCGAATAAAGTGGCCTGGGCCTGGGCGCATCCTGAAGAGATGGATGAGATGGGCAAAGAAGCCAGAAGCGAATATGAAGCCAAGTACACGCCGGAAAGAAATTACCAGATACTCATGGAAATCTATGACAAGGCCATAGCAAATCATCGCAAGGCTAACGATTGCAGATGATACCCCCCACCATCCTAAGCACCACCATCCACCCCACCTCCTACCACGACGCCACCGCTCTCATCCTCGACTGGGCGGCCAGGGCTGAGAGCCGGACCGTGTGCCTTGCCAATGTGCATATGGTCATGGAGGCTTACGACGATGTCGCCTACCAGGCCGTGGTCAACGGCGCGGATCTGGTCGCGCCGGACGGCATGCCGCTGGTGTGGGTTTTGAACTGGCTGGGACACGACTTGAAAGATAGGGTCTACGGGCCAATCCTGACGCTGCGTGTGCTGGAGGCCGCCGCCATGCAGGAGGTCCCGGTGGGCTTTTACGGCGCGTCTTCTGACGTGCTGGCCGTGTTGATTGGAAAGATTCGGCGGAGGTTTCCCGGCCTCGAAATCGCCTACTCATGCAGCCCCCCCTTTCGTGACCTGACCCAGAATGAAGACGAGGCGGTTGTCCGGGGCATCAACGCCTCCGGGGCTCGCATCCTCTTGGTCGGGCTGGGCTGCCCCAAGCAGGAAAGGTGGATGCATCAGCACAAGGGACGCGTGCAGGCAGTGATGCTCGGAGTGGGCGCGGCATTTGATTTCCATGCCGGAGCGATCCCGCAGGCTCCGTCATGGATGCAGAACCGTGGCCTGGAATGGCTGTTCCGTTTCTGCATGGAACCCCGCAGGCTCTGGAGACGATATCTCAGGCACAATCCACGCTTCGCATTTTTCAGCACCCTCCAGTTAATGGGGCTGAAAAAATGAACCCAGGCGACGTCCAATTGCAAAGCGCCTCAGGCCAGACCACCGGAGGCGCCTTATTTCCGCAGAAAAGAAGGCCTCACATCTTGCGACGATCCACGATCCTGCCCCCGTTGTTTCTCTCGATGGTCCTCGGTTCCACCAGCCGGACCTCAAAAGCCACGCCCAGCTCTGTTTGCAGGCGGATACGCACGTTTTCGACGATGCGCTGGGATATCTTGATGGAGTCCGTGCAGAAAGATTCCGGGGCTTCGAGCATGATGGTGGCCAGATCCATGTGCCCGACCCGGTCCAGCACGATCTGGTAATGGGGATCGGTCAGTCCCGTACCGGAGATGACCGCCTCGATCTGGGCTGGAAAAACGTTCACGCCGTGGATGATGAGCATGTCGTCGCTGCGTCCGGGAATGCGGGTCATGCGCCTCAGCGTCCGGCCGCAGGCGCACGGGGCGTCGATGAGCGTGGTCAGGTCTCCGGTGCGGAACCGGATCAGGGGGAAGGCTTCCTTGGTCAGGGTCGTCAGCACCAGCTCGCCCTTGGCTCCGGCAGGCAGGACCTCTCCGGTCTGCGGGTCCACGATCTCGGCCAGGAAATGGTCCTCGTTGATGTGCAGCCCGGCCCGTTCCAGACATTCCCCGGCCACGCCCGTGATTTCGCTCAGGCCGTAATTGTCCGTGGCCTGGATGCCGAGCCGGGTCTCGATCTCCTGGCGCGTCTCCTCGGTCCAGGGTTCGGAGCCGAACAGGCCGAAGCGCAGGCTGAGCGCGGTTTTGTTGATATTCATCTCGTCCAGGGTGTCGGCCAGGTGCAGGGCGTAGCTCGGGGTGCAGACAAGGGCCGTGGTGCGGTAGTCCTGCATGATGGAAATCTGGCGCCGCGGGTCGCCTCCGGAACTGGGGATGACCGACGCGCCGATGAACTCCGCGCCGGAATGCACGCCGAAAGCTCCGGTAAAAAGACCGTAATTGAAAGCGATCTGTACGGCGTCATCCTTGGTCACCCCGCCCGCTGTCAAAATGCGAGCCGCGAGTTCGGACCAGCGGCGCACGTCGCCGGAGGTGTAACCGACCACCGTAGGCTTGCCCGTGGTGCCGGTGGAGGCCTGCATGCGCACGACATCGCGCAGAGGCACGGCAAAAAGGCCATAAGGATAATTCTGCCGCAGGTCGTCCTTGGTAGTGAACGGCAGACGTTTCACGTCCTCTAAAGACTGCACGTCATAGGGGTCGATGCCCAGCTCCGCGAAACGCTTGCGGTACAGCGGCACATTGCGGGCCACACGGTTCAAGGTGGCCTGCAACCGCTCCAGTTGCAAAAGCTCAAGCTCGCCACGCTCCATGCATTCATATTCGCTCTGCCAGTACATCTTTTGTTCCCCCTATAACCCCTTAAATTTTGGGATCATGCGCTCGACGCTTGAAAAGGTTCGAGTGCAAGGCGCAAGGCCAAAACGGGGCCGAAGCGTATCCCAATACGTGAGGCCTCGTTTTGGCCGCAGCAACGCAGCAATCGGGCCTTTTCAAGCGTCGAGTTCGCGGCCTAGGTAGGCCCGTTGGACGTCACGGTTTGCCAACAGTTCGTCGGCCGTGCCCTGCAGGATGACGCGCCCGTTTTCCAGCACATAGCCCCGGTCGGCGATCTTGAGCGCGCTGCGGGCGTTCTGTTCCACCAGAAGCACGGTCAGGCCGAGGCGATCCCGCAACTCCACGATATGCCGGAAAATATCCTTGACCACCAGCGGAGCCAGACCCATGCCCGGCTCGTCCAGCAGAAGCAGCCGGGGTCTGGCCATCAGCGCCCGGCCGATGGCCAGCATCTGCTGTTCCCCGCCGGACAACGTCCCTGCAGCCTGGGTGCGACGTTCACGTAGCACGGGAAACATGGTGAACATGGTCTCCAGATCTTCGGCGATGCTTGCCCGCTGCCGGAACCTTGATCGAGTGTAGGCTCCAAGGCGCAGGTTGTCTTCCACGGACAGGGGACTAAAAACCAGCCGCCCCTCGGGCACATGGGAGATGCCGGCGCGCACGATCTGCTCCGGGCTGCGATGCACCAGATCCGTGTCCTCGAAAAGAATGCTGCCCTGACCGGGCCGGATCAAACCGGAGATGGTGCAGAGCATGGTGGTCTTGCCCGCGCCGTTGCCGCCGATCAGGGCCACGATCTCGCCCTGGCGCACGTGCAGGGTGGCCCGGCGCACGGCGTGAATGCGGCCGTAAAAGACATCCATGTTCTTGAGTGCAAGAAGTGTGGGCTGCATGATCAGTCCTCGTCCCCGCCCAGGTACGCGGCGATGACCTTGGGATCCTTCTGGACCTGCGCCGGGGTGCCGCGGCTGATGTTCTGCCCGAAGCACAGCACCAGAATGGAGTCGCTGATGCGCATGACCAGCTCCATGTCATGCTCGACCAGGATGACGGACAAGTTGTAGGTGTCGCGGATACGCAGGATCAGGTCGGCCAGAATCTGAGTCTCGGCGATGTTGAGTCCGGCCGCAGGCTCATCAAGCAGCAGGAGCTTTGGCCGTGCAGCCAGGGCCCGCGCCAGTTCGAGCAGGCGCTGTTTGCCGAAGGCCAGATCCTTGGCCGTGGCCTGCGCCAGATCGGCCATGCCCACGAACTCAAGCGCGTCAAGGGCTTCTCGGCGGACCTCGTTTTCCAGGCGACGAGATTTCGGTGTGCGCAGGAGGCTGTGCCAGGCTGGCAGGGACAATCGCCCGTGGCAGCCCATGGTCACATTTTCAAGCACAGTCATGTTGGAAAAAATCTCCAGATTCTGGAAGGTGCGCACCATCCCGCCCCAGGCCCGCTTGTGCGCCGGCAGGGTTGTGATGTCGCGGCCTTCGAAGGTCAGAGCCCCGTGGCTCGGCGTGACCATGCCCGAGATGACGTTCAGGAGCGTGGTCTTGCCCGCTCCGTTGGGACCGATGATGGCCGTGATCTGTCCCCGCTCGGCCTCAAAATGGATGTCAGCCAGGGCCTGCACCCCGCCGAAACGCACCGCGACGCCGCTGCAGCCGAGAATCACGCTATCCATGAACAGCCCCCGAAAACCGCGCCTTGCCCCAGCCCCACAACCTGTTCCAGCCCCCGGCCATGCCGTCGGGCAAAAACATCATGCACAGCACCAGAATGGCCCCGAAGAGCAAAACCTCGATGTTTTCAAAAGCGCGCAAAAATTCCGGCAGCACGGTGATGAAAAAGGCCCCGACGATGGCCCCCGGCACGCTGGTCATGCCACCCAGCACGACCATGACGATGAGTTCGACGGAGAACATGAAGCCAAAAGACGACGGTGCGATGAAAGTCAGGTAGTGGGCGTAAAGAACCCCGGCGATACCAGAAAAGGCGGCGGAAAGAACGAAGACCAGGAGCTTGTAGCGCGCGATGTCCACGCCCATGGCTTCGGCCGCCCTCTCGGACGTGTGCAGTGCGCGCAGGGCACGACCGACACGGCTGTGCAGCAGGTTGAAGGCAAGCCAGACAATGAGGCACAGCGTCACGGCCACGGCCCGGTACAGGGTCACGTCCTTGCGCAGCTCCCAGCCGAAGAGGGACAGGCGCGGAATGCCCACAAAACCCGACGGGCCGCCGGTGATGTCCACGGTCTCGGTAAAGAGAATGGAGAGGATAATGCCAAAGCCCAAAGTGGCCATGGCCAGATAATGTCCTTTAAGTTTCAGCGACGGCAGCCCGACCAGAATGCTGACGACAACGGTCAAAGCCACGCCCGAGAGCATGGACAGACCGACCGAGAGGCCTACGGTCGTGCTCAGATAAGAACTTGTGTACGCGCCCAGGCCATAGAAGCCGGCGTGCCCCAGGGATATCTGCCCGGCATGCCCGACGAGCAGGCACAGGCCCACGGCGTTCATGGCGTGCAGGCAACCAAGAATGAGGATGGTCAGGTAGTAGTTGTTCGGCAGCAGCATCGGGGCCAGCATGAGCAACCCGAAGAAAAACGCCAGCCAGATCATGTCCTTGCGATATGACACTTCACACCCTTTTGGAGTCTTTGAGGCCAAACAGCCCGGACGGTTTGACGAAAAGAAGGATCAGCAGAATGACAAAAGCCAGGGCGTCCTTGTAGGCTGAGGAGACGAATCCTGCGCCAAGCGATTCAAGCACCCCGAGGATCACACCTCCGGCCGCCGCCCCGAACGGGTTGCCAAGCCCACCCAGGATGCAAGCCGCAAAACCTTTGAGTCCAAGCATGATGCCGACATCGTAGGAGGTCATGGTGATGGGGGCCAGGATCACGCCGCCGACGGCTCCGACCAGGGCGGAGATCATGAACGACAAAAGAACCATGCGCTGCACGCCGATGCCGACCAGAGAAGCGGCCTTGGAATCATATGAACAGGCCAGCATGGCCTTGCCGTGAATGGTCCCGGAGAAAAAAAGTTTCAAGGCCCCGAGCAGAAAAAGGCTTATGACCAGCACCCAGATGGCCTGCGGCATGATAGCCGCGCCCAGGAACATGATCGGCTGATTTCCGGAAAACGGTTCAAGAACGTGAGTGTCCTTGCCCCACAGCAACATGGCCAGCCCGCGAATGAGAATGGACACGCCGATGGTGATGATGATCAGATTGATGGCCGGACAGTCCCGCACCGGCCGGATGGCCAGACGTTCCACCAGGGCCCCGGCCAGGGTCGCCCCGAGAACGGCCAGCACCACGGCCGCTGGCTCACCGAAGCCCAGGGAGTGCATGAAATAGACGCTCATCATCCCGCCGAGCATAACAAATTCACCCTGGGCGAAATTGATCACGCCCGTGGTATTGAAGATGATGGTGAACCCCAAGGCGGTCAGCCCGTAGGTGCTGCCCAGCGTGAGCCCCGTGATCAGATATTGCAGCAGACTGGATGGATCCATTTTCTCACATGAAAAAAGCCGGCGGACGTGAATCCCACCGGCCTTTTGAGCATTTATGCGTTTTAGTTCGCGACCTTCCAGCCGCCATTTTCGATGGTGACCATGATGAAAGCGGACTCATCGAGGCCGTTATGATTCTCAGGCGAATAGGTGTATACGCCCGAGGTGCCCGCAAAACCTGAAATCTTCTCCAGATTGTCGCGGATATCGGCGGATTTTGCGGAACCACCCTTTCTGATGGCTTCCATGACCAGTGCGAAGGCGTCGTGCGCGTAGCCGCCGAAAGAGGAGATCTGGGTGCCGTAGGTTTTGGTGTAACCCGCCACATACGCTTCCAGCACCGCCTTCTGGGGATGATCGGCAGGAACCTGGTCCACGGCCACAAGGCGTCCTGCGGGCAGAACCAGACCCTCGGCGGCGTCTCCGGCGAGTTCGATGAACTTGTTGGAGGCCACGCCGTGGCTCATGTACAGCGGGGTGGTCAGACCAAGCTGCACCCGATTGCGAGCGACCACCGCCGGGCCGGGATTGGTGCCCCAGCAGATGATGGCGTCCGCGCCGGCGCCCTTGATCTTGGTCAACTGCGCGGTCATGTCCGTATCCTTGGGTCCGTAGACCTCATCAGCCGCAAGCTCGAACCCTTGAGCAGGGATGAGCTCCTTCAGCACGCCGCGTCCGGCCTGGCCGTAGCCGTCGGATACGGTCAGGATGGCGAGCCGTGAATACCCCTTGGCCTTGGCGTCCAGAAGAATCTTGGTCACGGCGTGGCGATCCAGCTGCGGCGTATTAAACACCCAGGGATCTACGGGACGCACGATCTTCTCGGCGGCGGCGCAGGAAACAAGCGGCACCTCTGCGGAGGAAAAGAACTTGGAGATGGCCAGAGTGTTACCGGAAATGCTGGGCCCGATGACCACGGCAACCTGGTCCTGATCAAGGAGCTTCTTGGCTGCCATGACGCACTTGTTCACGTCGGATTCATCGTCGTAGACAATGACCTCAACCTGCTGCCCACCCACTCCGCCAGCGGCGTTAAGCTGGTCCTGAAGCATGATCAGCGTGTTTTTCTCGGGTTCGCCCAGAAAGGACGCCGGGCCGGTCACGGAAAGAATGGCGCCGATCTTGATGGCATCGGCCGCAAAGGCCGGCACGCAAGTCAGCAGATAGGTGACAAGAGCAACGACACATTTTGCCGCGTTCATGGAAACCTCCGGGAATTTGGATGAAAAAACAAAGAATAAGGACTTTTGAACGATAATCGATAACCCGATCACACAGCAGTGTCAATTCATGGGCTTTTCATAGGTCTCATAGGTCCTATGGGTCCTATAAGACCTATACTTCCCCAAAAAATACAAAAGCCCATCATGCAGCATCATGACGGGCTTTTTTGACTCAATTGAAGGCGTAGAGTGACTAGATTTTGTTCGAGGCCACGGAGAGCCTGGAAATCTTTCTGGCTGCGGTGCGCCAGTGAACAATCTTCTTGCTCGCGGCCTTGTCCAGAATGGAGGTGACGTTCTTCAGGGCGTTTGCGACAGCTTCGTTATCGTTGGACTCGATGGCGGCGTGCAAGGCCTTTGTGGCATTCTTCACCCGGGTCTTCATCATTCTGTTGCGCTCGCGAGCCTTCAGGCTCTGGCGGTGTCTCTTCAGGGCAGACTTGTGATTAGCCAAAATATAACTCCTTCTCAAATTAAACGCGTGTTTCTATCAGCATCAAGATGCCTCTGCAATCCGGCGTCATTAGCCGAAGCTGTCTAGCGCTGTCAAGCCTTGAGACGGTCTAGACCTGAAATTTCCCAAAATCGGCAACACGACCCAGGGTGTTGACCAACCGACACAGCAAATTCAAACGATTGGTGCGCAGTTCAAGGTTGTCGCACATGACCATGACCCCGTCGAAGAACCCGTCAACGGCCGGACGCAACACCCGCAGGCGGTTCAGCATCTGCGCATAGTCGGCCGTGGCCGCCAGTTCTGCCCAGACAGGCTCGATCCCCTGCAAGGTGGCCCAAAACGATTTTTCCGCATCGACCTCAAGAAGCTCTTCACGCACTGCGCCCGAAAGATCCTGATCGGCCTGCTTACGGATAATGTTGGCCGCACGTTTGAAGGTCAGAACCGAAGCCTCAAAATCATCCTCGCGGCTGAATTCCGCCAGGGCGCGAACCCGCAGCCAGGTGTCATGGATGTCCGTGAAACCGGAAGCCATGGCCGCCTCGATGACCAGGGTCGGGATGCCCTGGCCGTTCCAGTAGGCGCGGAGGCGCTGCCCAAAGAAATCCATGAGTTTTTCCAGGGCCTCGTCCTCGCCGAACTTCCAGGTCACGCCTGCATAGCCTTTCTGAGCCTCGCGCAGCAGGGCCTCGATGTCGACCTGAAGTCCCATTTCCAGAATGATGCGGCACACGCCAAGGGCGTTGCGGCGCAGCGCGTAGGGATCGGCCGCGCCAGTAGGCATCATGCCGAGGCCGAAACAGCCCGCCAGGTTGTCGAGTTTGTCGGCCAGGGACAGGATGGCTCCGGCCGTGCTTGAAGGCAGGGGCGAATCCTGTCCGGCGGGCAGATACTGCTCGTAGAGAGCCTCGGCCACGGTCTCATTCTCGCCCTTCAAGCGGGCGTAAATGCCGCCCATTTTGCCCTGCAGGTCGTCGAACTCGTAGACCATCTCCGAAACCAGATCAGCCTTGGAGAGGCGACCGGCCCGGGCCATGGACTCGCCAAGCTCCGGCGCGACACGGGAGGCGATAAAGGCGGCCAGCTTTTCAAGCCTGCGCGTCTTGTCGCCCATGGTGCCAAGCGGACCGATGAAAATGACCTTGTCCAGCTTGTCCAGCCAATAATCGAAGGTCGCGCCGCAGTCGGCTTCCCAGAAAAAGCGGGCGTCCTCCAGGCGGGCGCGCAGCACCCTCTCCCAGCCCTTGCGCACCAATGCCGGTTCGCGGGACTCGATATTGGCGGCGGTCAGGAAGTACGGCAGCAGCTTTCCGTCCGCGCCGCGCAGGCCGAAGCTCTTCTGGTGCGTCTCCATGCTGGTCAGCAGAACCTCGGCCGGCAGTTCCAGAAATTTCTCATGAAATCCGCCGAGCATGGCGCGTGGAGTTTCGACCAGATTGGCAACCTGATCGAGCAGGGATTCAAGCCACTCCACGCTGCCGCCCATCTCGGCCGCCAGCCGGTCGCCTTCGGTCCTGATCGCCTGCTTACGGTCGGCCGCATTGAGGATGACCTTGCCCATATCGCTGAGAATCCGGGCGTATTCGTCGGCATGGGGAACAGTAAAAGGACCGGGACCCATGACCCGGTGACCACGGGTCTGATTGGACGCGGTCAGCCCGGCAAAGACGAAGGGCACGATCTGGTCGTCGAGCATGGCCAGAATCCAGCGCACCGGGCGCCCGAAAGTGCATTCCTTGCCCATCCACTGCATTTTCTTGGGAAAAGTCAGATTCGGCAGGATCACCATGCAGTTCTCGGCCAGAATCTCACTGGCCATGCGCCCGCCCACGATCTTCTTGAGGGCCAGATACTCGCCCTTGTCCGTCTTTTCGACGTAGATCTGATTGAACTCAACATTCTGGGACTTGGCGAAACCCAGACCCGCCTTGGTCGGATTGCCGTCCGCATCAAAGGCGATACGCGCCGGGGGGCCGGACACGACGATCTCCTCGGTTTTCTGCACATCAGCCAGGCCGGTAATGTCCACCACCAACCGCCGGGGGGTGGAGGCCGTGGCAACGCGGTCATACCCAAGGCCCGCTTCTGAGAGCAGGACTGAAAAACGTTCCGCCAGTTCCCGGTCCAGAAGGGGCAGGAAACGCGCCGGCATTTCCTCCACGCCGATTTCAAGAACAAAATGCCTCATAAAAACTCCCTATCTAAAACCCTTAAAAAAGAGGGGACGGTTAGGATTTCAGGAGCGGATGCCCCATCGCCTCGCGCTGCTCCACGTAAAGCCTGGCCACGTTCGACGCCAGGGCCCGCACCCGGGCTATGTACTTGGCCCGCTCCGTGATGGAGATCGCGCCGCGCGCATCCAGCAGGTTGAAGGTGTGGGAGCATTTCAGACAGAAATCATAGGCGGGCCAAGGCAGGCCAGCTTCGCACAGCTTCGCGCTCTCGGCCTCGCAGGAGTTGAAGAACCCCAGCAGCATGTCCTGGTCGGAGTGGTCGAAATTGTACTTGGAGTGCTCCACCTCGGCCTGGTGATAGACCTGTCCGTAGGTCACGTGATCATTCCAGGCCAGATCGTAGACCGACTCCTTTTCCTGCAGGTACATGCACAGCCGCTCCACGCCGTAGGTGATTTCGCAGCTGATGGGCTCCAGATTGATGCCGCCGACCTGCTGGAAATAGGTGAACTGCGTGACTTCCATGCCGTTCAGCCATACTTCCCAGCCCAGGCCCCAGGCGCCAAGCGTCGGGCTCTCCCAGTCGTCCTCGACAAAGCGGATGTCGTGGACGTGCTTGTCGATGCCAAGAACGCCGAGGCTGTCGAGGTACAGTTCCAGGACATTGGCCGGGGAAGGTTTCAGAATGACCTGAAACTGGAAATAGTGCTGCAGGCGGTTCGGATTCTCGCCGTAGCGGCCGTCCGTGGGCCTGCGGGTGGATTCGGGATAGGCCACCTTCCAGGGCTCGGGCCCAAGCACTCGCAGAAAAGTGGACGGATTGAACGTTCCCGCCCCGACTTCCATATCGTATGGAAACTGCAGCACACAGCCCTGATCGGCCCAGAAACGCTGCAGGTTGGTAATCACATCCTGAAAATTCATGCACAGCTCCTTAAAAGGGATCCATTCTGCCTAGCTCCGCACGAAGCGGTTGCCTTCGCAGGTCAGGCCAAGATGACATTGAACAAAAGCGTCCACCAGATGGACGCATTCCTCCCGCACCCGGACCGAAGGCACCCAGTCCGCCCATTCCTTGGGACCGGAGCGGGCCAGGCGAAAAAGCAGGCTCAGGGTTTCGCGGGAAGTGGAAATTTTTGCGCCGCTGCTGGAGGGGCAGCGCAGGCAGTAAAGCCCACCCTCCTGCACGGCGAACACGGCGCGGTGATGGGCGTCAAGAGGCCCGCCGCACTGTCGGCACCGCTGCAGATCCGGCTGATAGCCCTGGGAGAAGGCCATCTTGGCGCGGAACATGAGCGGAATGAACCATGACCCCGGCCGTTCTTCGTCAAGGGCTTCCAGAGTCTCCAGCAGAAGCTGGTGAGCCGGGGCGTAACCGTCGGGAGTGAATGGCAAAGATTCGAAAAACCGCACGCAGTTGCTGACCATGCCGAGCTTTTTGAGATCGCGCTTCAGCTCCCCAAAGCCGTTGATGAGCGTGCCCTCCTGCAGGCACAAATACTCTTGCCTACCCTGGCTGACACGAAAATGGACCAGACTGAGCTGGTCCAGACAGCCGCAGAAACGCTTGCGGCTACGGCGTCCTCCAAAGGCGAAAGCGGTCAGAAGGCCGTGCGTGGGAGAAAAAAAACGGACCCAGCAGTCCGCTTCTCGAAAAGTGCCCACCCGCAGCACCAGGACCTTTTCAGAAAATTCCATGTGGCATCCCCGGACCCGCGCCTGTCGCGCTTACTCCACGACCAGGGTCTTGACCTCACCGAGAGTTCCCTCGAAAGGATAGGGCTGACCATCGAGTTCAAGCTTGACCCCGCCCGCGTTGCCGAATTTGATGCTCAGGGACTCGCTGAAGGTGATGGAGGTCGTTTCGCCCTTGCGCAAAAAATAATCCAGAACCTTGTCGTCCGGCCGTGCCTGCAGCCAACTCGCGGAATGGGCCACGATGCGCATGGTGCGCTCCCCGACGGATGGCGCGAGAGCTGTGACCGTTTCCGGCCGGACGGCCGGTTCCGCGGCGACCACCGCTGCCGGCGCGGCAACCGGGGCCTGTTCCGGGACGGTCGCGTTCAGCGCTTCTTCAGAGGCGTTGTTCGCGTTCATGTTCGCTGCGGACTGTTCTGAGGGCGTGGCCGCCACTTCCTGCATCTGGGTCAACGGAGCGGGCAGAGACCCGGACGGCAGGACTTCCGCAGGGGGAGCGGGAGGTGCCGTCTGCTCTTCCACCGGGGCGGGAGCCTCGAAGGCCTTTGAACGATATTGATCGAAAACATACCAACCCAAGGCCCCAAGGATCAAAATGCCAAGAATCGCGAAAATGCGCACGGTGGTCACGACATTGCCGGAATCGTGCATTTTGACGTGAATGTGGGGCGCATGGGATTCCTGCTGGTCGGTATCCTTGGGCACGGGATATTCACGGCTGAAATGAGCGCACAACTCCTGCGCATCCAGACCCAACAGCAAGGCGTAACTCCGCACGAAACCCTTGGCATAGACTGCGTGAGGAAATCTGGCGCTGTTGCCTTCTTCAAGCGCGATAATGACGGAAGGGGCTATCTTGGTCTTCTCTTCGACCGCCTCGAGTGTCAGCCCCTTCTGTTCGCGGCCTTCGCGCAACGCGGTTCCGATCTCAATCAAATCCATATTCTGGAAACTCCATGCATGGTTTGCCGAAACGCAGAATTAAAGCTTCTTCTGGATGATGGCCTTGCTACGCAATCCATTCATGTACTCCTTGAAGCGCTCTTCGAGTTTGGGACGCAAAATCGCCTCCCGCACCTCTTCCTCCACGGCGGTCTGTTCCTGACGCGCGCCGTCCCGACGGTTCAGCAGCTTCAAGATAATCCATTTATCCTGGACCAGAAAAGGTTTACTCAGTTCGCCCGCGCTCAAATTCCGCAGGCCATCGCGCCAGGGCTCGCCCAATTCCCGCCAGCTGACATCGGTCATGACTCCATTTTCGGCCTTGGGACCTACAGAATAACTCGCCACCGCCTCATCCAGGCTGACCTCCCCCGCACTCAAGGACTTCCAGAGAGAGTTGGCGCGTTCCTCATCCACAAGTACGAGCATCTGCACATCCACGATGCGCTCAGTGGTCAATTCAGAGCGATTCTGCTCAGTATACGCGTCAATCTCTTCCTGGGTGACTACGACCTTGCGCCGTACCATGTAGCCGAGCATCTTGTGCTTGATGATGTCTTCGCGACTGCGTTCCTTGAATTGTTCCGTGGTCAAACCCTGAAGACGCAATGTGCGTTCGAAATCCTCTTCAGTCAAACGGCGGCGGGCCTTGAACTGGCGAATTTCATTTTCCACCTCGGAATCGGAGACCTCGATTTTGAGGCGCTGGGCTTCCTGGCGCAAGATGATGTCATCGATCATGCCGTCGAGCACCTGGGGGGCGATATTTTCGGCGGTGGCGGGATCAGGAGTCTGGCCCACGCTAAGCCGAATCTGCTGCTGCAAGTCCTGAAAAGTGATGATCTCACCGTTGACCACGGCCACGATGCGATCGACCATCTGCGCAGCCTGTGCAAGGCCTGCGAAAACAAGAAAAAGAGAAAACATCAAAACAGCACGAACACCGTATTTTTTCATAAATGAGGTCTCATTTTTTTAAGGAACATCGCAAGACCATTTGCCCCGTATGACACTCTCCAGAGCAGGCAAACCCGGCATCCGGAGAACCACCTGACAGCTTGCGACGAAGTTGACAATGCGCACAAGGTACTACCCTTCAGTGCAGGCCGAGTCCAGTTCAAACTTGGCAAGCTCCCGGTGCGACCCTTCACAGCTTGATTCGCTCTCTGAGCACCAGCAGCATGTCCTTGAGCGCATGCATGGCATGGGTCGGCGAGGCCGCGGCCGGCAGGCGCAGTTCCAGCTTGGCCGGTGGCAAAATCCGGGCGCAGGCCGCATTTTCGCCCACCCAGCCCATAAGTTTGGAAAGGTCGACATTATGCCGGGTTTCGTCCCAGTGGATAAGCGCCCGGTCCTCGAACAGGTCTACCCGCACCGCGCCCAGCCTGCGCGCGTCGATCTTGATCATGAGTACGGCCACAAAGGTTTTCAGCGCTTCGGGCAGAGAGCCGAAGCGGTCGCGCATGTCGTCCACGATCTCGACGATGGCCCCTTCGTCGTGACAGGAGGACAGGGCCTTGTAATAATGCAGACGTTCCTTGCCGTCGGCCACGTACTCTTCGGGGATGAGCGCCTGGAAGCCGAGATTGAGTTCCGGTTCGATCTCCGTTTCGATCTTGCCGCCGCGCAATCTGGTCACCTCTTCCTCAAGCATCTCCAGAAAAAGGTCGAGACCAACCTTGCCGATGGTCCCGGACTGGGCCTCGCCGAGGATGTTACCGGCCCCGCGCAGGCGCAGGTCCTCCATGGCCACCTTGAAGCCCGCGCCCAGGTAGTCCATGTCGAGGATGATTTTCAGGCGCTTGCGCGAGGTCTCCTGCAGGCGGTCCAGATCTGGAATGATGAAATAGGCGTAGGCCTGCTCGCTGGAGCGCCCTACCCGGCCGCGCAGCTGGTAGAGCTGGCCGAGCCCGAAGAGCTGGGCCTGGTCGACGATGAGGGTGTTGGCGCGGGGAAAATCCAGGCCCGACTCGATGATGGCCGTGCAGACCAGCACGTCGAGTTCGCCGTGCCAGAACTTGTGCATGGTCTCTTCCAGATCGTGGGCCTTCATCTGGCCATGCCCCATGCCAACCCGCGCCCCGGGGACCAGGGAGGACACGAACTCCACCACCCGCTCCAGACCCTGCACCCGGTTGTAAACCCAGAAAACCTGACCGCCCCGATCCAGCTCGCGCTCCAGGATGGTCTTGAGCTGGGCCGCATCGCGTTCCAGCAGGGAGGTCTCGACCGGCTTGCGGTCGCGCGGCGGGGTTTCGATGACGCTTAAGGCTCGGATGCCGGACAGGGAGAGCTGCAAGGTGCGCGGGATGGGCGTGGCAGTCAGGGTCAGGACATCGATGGTCGAGCGCATTTTCTTCAGGCGCTCCTTGTGTTTGACGCCGAACCGCTGCTCTTCGTCGAGGATCAGGAGGGCCAGATTGGCGAACTCCACGTCCTTGGAGAGCATGCGGTGGGTGCCGATGAGAACGTCCATCTGGCCGCGCCGCGCGGCTTCAAGGGTCCGTTTTTGTCCGGCGGCAGGCACAAAGCGGCTCAGGAGCCCCACGGTGACGGAGAACGGCTCCATGCGCTGCCGGAAAGTCTGGAAATGCTGTTCCGCCAGGACAGTGGTCGGACACAAGAGGGCCACCTGCTTGCCGTCCAAGACCGCCCTGAAAGCCGCACGCAGGGCCACCTCGGTCTTGCCGAAGCCCACATCGCCGCAGACCAACCGGTCCATGGGTTCGGGCTTTTCCATGTCGGCCAGGACATCGGCGATGGCCTTTTCCTGATCGCGCGTCTCCTCAAAGCCGAAGCTGGCCTCGAATTCCCAATACAGCTCGGAGATGGGATTGTACTGAAAGCCTTTGGCAATCTTGCGAAAGGCGTACATCTCGACCAGATCGCGCGCGATCTTGGCGATGGACTGACGGGTGCGCTCACGGGCCTTGCTCCAGGACGCGCTACCCAGACGGTCCAAAGCCGGGGCCGCGCCGTCGGGCCCCTTGTAGCGCTGCACCTGCCCCAGACGGTCCACCGGCAGATAGAGCCGGTCCTCACCGTCGTACTGCAGCAGCAGATAATCGTTGGCGACGTCCCCGAACTTGATGCGATGCAAGCCGCCAAAGCGGCACAGGCCATAATCGCGATGGACCAGAAGATCGCCGCTTTCAAGCTCGTCAAAGGCATCGAGGCCCTTGAATGCCTTGCCCGCACTGCGCTGCGCCTTGGGAGCCCCCGGCTGGAGCACGGACTCGGGCAGGATCTGGATTTCGGCCCAAGGCAGGCGCATGCCATGTCCCAGGGATCCGACCAGGGCAAAGATTCCCTTGCCCTGGGCGTCGTACTCGGTTTTGAGCACATGGTCGTCCTGGGCCGCGAGCTGCAGAAATTTTTTGCGGGACTGCTCGGTATGGAAACAGAAAATGGTCTGGGCGTAAGTTTTGCGCCAGACGGCAAGTTCCTGCATCAGCGCCCGCCATGGCCGGGAGCGGCTTTCCGGGGTCCAGAAAAGTTCCTCGAACGAACTTACCCCCTCTTCAGGCAGGTCCAGCCCTTCTTCGCGCACCCCCATGACCAGGCTCTCACACAGAATCTGCCTGTTGTTCTCCCAATTCTTGCGCACGTCGCCCGGGGTCTGGATCAGGCCGTGCCGGGGCCACTGCCGCTCGTCGTCGCGGAAATAATTCTGCCAGGCCCAGCTTGTTTCGTCGAGCTTGGTCCGCAAATCCTGGGCCTCGGCCATGATGAAAACGCTCCCTTCGGGAAGCCAGGCCTCCAGGCCGACGGTCCGAGGGTAGTACATGCTCGGCGGCAGATGCGGATGGACCTGCAGCAGCTCCTTTTCAAGCGCCGCGCGCGTAGGCTTTGCAATCTCACCCAGCCGCAACCATCCGTCGAACATGCTCCGGGCTTCTTCCTTGTAGGTGTCGGCACCGATGCATCCGGCCACGGGCAGAATTGTCACGGATTTGAGATCAGCGCGGGACCGCTGGGACATGGGTTCAAAAAGCCGGATGCGCTCCAGGGTGTCTCCGAAAAACTCCAGCCGCAGCGGGTGGTCGTAGCCGGGACAGAAAATATCCATGATATCGCCGCGCATGGACGTCTCGCCGACGGCGGTGACCATGGAAACGCGTGCATACCCCCAGTTGACCAGAGTCTCCAGGAGATCCTCCTGGGAAATCTCCTCACCCTCCGACAGATTCAGATGCTCCCGCTGCAGCATCTCCGGATGCGGCCATTTCTGAATCAGGTTTTCCAGCGGCAGGAGCACGCCGCGTCCCCGCCTTTTCTGCGCCAGGGCGAAAAGGGTCCGCCAGCGTTCGGGCCAGGGAGAACGACGCGGGTCCTCCACTGCATAATGGGGAAAACGCAGCCAGCGCCGATCCCAAAAGGGTAGGTTCTTGTCCGCAGGCGAAAAGAGGCGCGCCAGGGAATCGTACAGGGGCAGATCCGCGCTTGGCGGCAGCACCAGCACGACATTGTGACCCTTTTCAATCAACGCCTGGGCCAGAAACATCTGCGAAGCGGGACCGCTTTTGAAGATTCTGGTTTGACGTTCAGATCCGTCGATGAGCTTCTGCAAGGCTTGGGGAATGATCACGTTTCGACCGGTCTAAAGTTGAAGGGAACGGGGAAAAGCCGCCCCCGGTAAGAGGCGGCTTTGAGCCAGTTGCAGGTGCGGGCAGATGCTTCACCTACCCACGCCGAATCTTTTTAATTTGCCCAAAAGAGGGGCAAGGTCAAGCACTTGCACGCCTGGCAAAAGCTTCTGCAAAAACAGTCCCCCGGACCGGACATTTTGGTGGACAGGTCTGAAACGGGTGCGTAATGGTCTACGCGTACCTAACCGTTCACCACTCACTCCCAAAGGAGCAGTTCATGGCACGATTCCTTCCCAATGAGGATCCCTTCACCCTGGAAGACCAGCTCAAGATCCTCGGCAACGACGAGTTGCTCGATTTCTGGGAAGAAAGTCAGATGCTCGACCGCTATCTCGAGCCTGCGGAACACGAAGAGCTGCCATCAATGCACTACGAAAACGCCATCCTGAACGAACTCAGATTGCGCCACTCCATGGGCGAGATATGAAGTTCCTGTCTTCGACGCTCCAAAGCTCCCTTTTCGGGAGCTTTTTTTTTGGCCCCGGCATATTTTGGGCAAAATAAAGGCCGGTCATGGACCGGCCTAAAAATCTGGAGCGGGAAACGAGATTTGAACTCGCGACTTCAACCTTGGCAAGGTTGCACTCTACCACTGAGTTACTCCCGCAATGCTGGAGGCGGCATCCAGATTTGAACTGGAGAATGGAGGTTTTGCAGACCTCTGCCTTACCGCTTGGCTATGCCGCCTTTTTCTCGTGGAGCGGGAAACGGGACTCGAACCCGCAACCCTCAGCTTGGAAGGCTGATGCTCTAGCCATTGAGCTACTCCCGCCCGCGAGGATCATGCAGCTACTTCAAGGGCCATGGGCCGTCAAGGAAAAAGAAGGGTTTAGCTGATTGTAAAAAAAAACACCTGTCAGGCTGTTCCACAATGGTGAGATGCGAGGAACAAAGAAAATCCAGGCCCGAAGCGTACGTGTACCCGCAAGGGTATTCTTCAATACGTGAGGGTCTGGATTTTCTGCAGTGACAAAGCAGATCGCCGTTGTGGGGCAGCCTGCTACCCCAGTCCCTGGCCCGGCTCCATGATGCGGCCGGTGAGCGTGGTCTCGTAGCCGCCCAGCTTTTCGATACGATCCTTGAAGGCACGAGAGCGGATCAACTCCAGCGTCGTTTCGGTCTTCCAGTCTGCAAGTTCCGGCAGAAACGCCAGATCGTAGCGCTCCCGGGCCAAGGGTACGAAATCAAGCCCCAGGGCGTTCGCGGCCGCGAAAATGCCCAGTCCGCACGAGGCCGTTCCGGTCAGCACATTGACGGCCACGGCCATGTGCGTGAACTCCTCCTTCTCGTAACCACCCACCTGTTCCGGAGCAATCCCGGCCTGCCGCAGGTGGTAGTCAAGCAGGATGCGCGTCCCGGCTCCGCGCTGGCGGTTGATGAAGCGCACCTCGGGCCGGACGAGGTCCTCGACTCCGGTGATGCCCAGGGGGTTGCCCTTGGCCACAATGAGCCCCTGATGACGGATGGCCAGGTTGACGCAGGCCACGCTCAGTCCGGGCAGGTACTTGCGGAAAAAGGGAAAATTGAAATCCCCGCTGTCCTCGTCGAAAAGATGGGTGCCGGCCATGAGCGCCGAACGGTTTTTCAGGGCCGTGAGGCCGCCCATGGAGCCCACATGGCTGGAGGCGATACGCACCGGCTGGGCCAGGCCCATAAGCTCGTTGCCAAGCACGTCGAGGATGTTGTCGTGGCTGCCGACCACGACCAGGGTCTGATCCAGCTCCGCTTCCGGAACAAGCAGCTCGGCCCGGACCATGGAGGCGGCCTCGGCCCCTTCACTGTCAACCGGGATGCGGGTCACGCCCTGGGCGCGGATGAGGGTGGTCAGCATGCCCGCGCCGCGCCCCAAGGGCGTACCCACAAGCTTTTCACCGACCCGGCCGATAGCCAGACGGACCAGCTCTTCGGTGCCAAGCTTGGAGGGCACCTTGCGGGACAGCTCCACCGTTGCAACTGGACGGACAGGCGGCGTCTTGCGGGTCAGCCAAGAAAAAAGCGGAATGAGCAGTTCTTCAAAACAGACCACCGCCGAGACAGGATACCCCGGCGCGCCGACGACCAGCTTGCCGTCGATGATGCCCAGAATGGAAGGCTTGCCGGGCATGAGGTCGATTCCGTGCACCAGTACCCGCCCCAGACTCTCGATGATGGAGCGGGAAAAATCCTTGGAACCGGCCGAGGACCCCGCTCCGATGACGATCACGTGGTTGGGGCCGTTCACGGCCTCGCGCACCGCCGCGGTCAGTGCCTCCTCGTTGTCCGGGACCGGATCGACGCGGGCGAAAAGACACCCCTGGGCGGCCGCCAGGCCTGCGAAGACCTGGGAATTGCTTTCGATGACCTGGCCCGGACGCGGACTCGGGCGCGTGGTGAAATCAAGGACCTCGTCGCCGGTGGGGATGAAAGCCATGCGCAGCTGCTCCCAGACCGGCACCTCCCAGATGCCGGCGCTGAGCAACCCGCCCACGTCGTAAGGGGAAAGCAGCCTGTTCTGCGGCAGAAGAAGCTCCGTGGCCACGATATCCTCGCCGATGCGGCGAACGTGCTGCATAGGGAAGACCGGGGTTTCCAGCTCGATGGCGTCATCAGTGTCGCTCACAGCCTTCTCGATCATGAGCACCCCGTCCATGCCCTCGGGCAGAGGGTGCCCCGTGTTCACGGCCGTGCACTGGCTGCCCTTGAGCAACCGTACGGGCCGTCCTTCACGGGCGGCAAAGGTGGACTCGGCTTTGAGTGCGTAACCGTCCATAGCCGCGCTGTGAAACGTCGGGGAGGAGCACACCGCATACACCGCCTGTGCCGTGACTCGGCCGCAGGCCTGATGCGAGGGGATTGTTTCCCAGCCGACCAGCAGATCCCGTTCAAGGGCTTCCATGGTCAGCCGCAGGGCTTCGGCCACAGGCAACGTCTTTAAATATATATTTCTTTTTTTCATTGCTCTCACAGGTTAAAAGATCCAGACATCCACGTCCTGCCCGGTCCTCATGCCTTCCAGGGACGCAGGCAACCGCACCAGCCCGTCGGCATCAAGCATGGTCCGCAGCAGCCCCGACTTGCCGAGCCGGGGCATGGCCACGCACTCCCCGTCCCGCTCTTCAAGCCGCACCCGCACATAGTCTTCGCGACCGGGTTTGGAAGACAGATTCGCCCCAAGCTTGGCCGGGCGCACGATCAAACGACCGGGATCAAAGGCTCCCACATCGCCCCCCAGATGCACCAGGAGCGGCTGTCCGAAGACCAGCATGACGATCTGGGCAGAAGTGACCTGGCCGGGGAGCCCAAGCACCGGCTTGCCCCCTACACGGGCAAGAATGGTTGGCTTGCCGGGACTGATGGACACGCCGTGGGCCAGGATTTCGCTGTCTGCAAAGGATTCCAGGACCTCTATGGTCAGATCTCGCGTCCCGATGGAGCTGCCGCCGGAGATGAAGACCACATCATTCATTTCCAGACTTTGGGCCAGGGCCCGCCGCAGGGCTTCGCGCACATCGGGGACCAACCCGTGAGCACTGACCAGGGCTCCGGACTGCCGGGCCATGCAGGACAGGGTGTGGGAGTTGACGTCCCGGATTTGCCCGGGCCTGGGCGAGCAGTCGACAGGGACCAGCTCGTCGCCCGTGGAGACAATGCCGCACCGGGGCTGTCGAAAAACTTTTGCCGCGAGACAGCCGATGGCGGCCATAAGCCCCACGTCCTGCGGACGCAGACGCCGTCCGGCAGGCAGGGGCACCTGTCCCTGACCCACATCCTCGCCCCGCAGCATGACATTTTCGCCCGGGGTCACGGTCTTGCGAATCTCAACGGTCGTATCCCCGAGCATCTGGGTATACTCGACCATGATCACGGCGTCCGCGCCGGGCGGCAGGCTTCCGCCCGTGGCGATGCCCATGCATTCCCCGGAGTTCAGGGGCCGGCTGACGATTTCATCGATGGCCGCGCTGCGGGCAAGCTCCACATAGGCGGGATTGCCCTCGCTCGCGCCAAAAGTGTCTGCGGCGCGCACGGCGTACCCGTCCATGCAGGAGCGATCCAGGGCCGGGATGTCCTCGGTGGACAAGATGTCCTCGGCCAGGACACGTCCCAGACAATCCTCCAGGGGAAGGATTTCGGAGTCCACGGGCGCAAAACCGCGCAACAACTCGCAAAACCGGTCCGGAGTGATGACCCGGAAAAAACCATGATCCATTCCTGATCCGCCTTATAATGATGAAAGTTTGGTTTCCGGATAGGCGTCGGCGTAATACTGCACTTCCTCGCCAAAAATATCCTGGGCTTTACCCTTGGCGAAGGTCTCGATGTCGCTTTGCAGCTGCAGAAACTGCCGGGCAAGCTGACGCCCGACGGGGGTTAGCTCGTAACGCTGGCCCTTGCCCTTGATCTTCTGCACCAAAGGCTTGCCGATGCTCTCCTCGGCGGCTTTGAGTTTTCCCCAGGCCGCCCGGTACGACATCTTCATGTCCGTGGCCGCCTGCCTGAGCGACCCGCACTCCTCGATTTTTTCAAGCAAAAGGGCCCGGCCGATGCCCAGAAAAATTTTCTCGTCCCGCTCGAACCAAACATGCAAACGCAAGGTCAAGGTGCCCTCAACTTTGGACTCGGTCATGGATTCCTCCTCCTGTGATGAGGATGATGTGATTAAAATTCAAACACATAATTTGTTAAATCAAAGCCAGATACAAAACAAGCATTGTGATGTGTCAAAAGACACGTTAGGAACATTACCGGCCCGGATTCACACCTCGCCTTTCACCAACGGAGAATGCCCATGATCGAAGCTGTAAAAGCCCAGGAATTGCTTGCCAAGAAAATCGACTCGTGCAGAAAGCGCGGCTTTTTGCCCGTGGAACTGATCGATCTGGTCGAAAAGATCTACACCCGCCAGCTCGAAGCCCGGGACAAGGCCCAGGTTCCCGCCGCCGCGACCCAGGAAATCGTCGATCCGCTTCAGCACAGCCAAGGCGCGCCGCTGCTTGAAAGAGCCAATTTTCCCTTTGATAAGGGTCAGAGCCTTGAACTTTTCAACGAATTTCTGGAACTGGTGAAATCGGTCAACCCGGCCCTTGGCGAAGCCGCGACGGCAATCACCGCAGCCATCGCGGACAAATCCCTGGATCTGGACCTAGCCATGCAGGCGCATCTGAATGGCGACGAAGGTTTTTTCTCCACCTGGACCGCCGCCACTCCTTCCGCGCCGCGCATCCTGCCCATGCTCGTGCAGGCGGCCATGACCCCGTCCCTGGAACGCGCCGCCATCGCACTTGAGGCCCGGACCGATCTTTCACAGTCCTGGGAAAACGGACACTGCCCCCTGTGCGGGAGCCTGCCGATCATGTCGGATTTGCGTGAAAAGGAAGGGTTCAGATACAATATCTGCGGATTCTGCCACGCAGAATATCACGCGCCCCGGCTGCAATGTCCCTTCTGTCTGGAAAAGGACATGGCCAAGCTCGAATATTATGAATCCGATGAAGAGCCCGGAGTGCGCATCAACGCCTGCAAAACCTGCAATCTGTACATCAAGCTTACGGATTTCAGAAATCTGGATCGCAGGACACTGCCCCTGGTGGACGATCTGGAATCCCTGAGCCTTGACGTGGCGGCCCGGGAAAAGAAATACAAGCGCCCCACTCTCTCGGCCTGGGGATTTTAGAGCAAGAGGGCCGTTTCGAGACAGGACCGATTGTTTTCACCCGTAACAAGGGGATGGATTCCCGCCTTCGCGGGAATGACTTGCATTTCAAACGTGGTTCTGAACCTGTCTGGAAGGGGATGGATTCCCGCCTACCCATGCTGGGCACACGTTCGCGGGAATGACTCGGAGGCAGTTGCAAAAATTGCGCACTTTTAGCCAACAAACAGAATCCAGCTTCTGCCTTGCCCAGGCCAACGCTCGGTCCCAGCGTTCCGGGTCGATTCGGGCCGGGGGCGGCAACTGTCTGACTGAGCCAGGAATCGTTTGTTTTCCCGTCGCCTCCCACCCGGAGCGCACCCGCTCGTTCGGTAGCAACGACGGGAAAACAGTACGAGGCCGGCGAAGGAGTTTTGGCGGCCCCGGCCCGAATCGACCCGGAACGCGGCCGCCCTGGCTTAAGTCATTTCCTGATTTGACCAGCAGGATCAGCAAGATGGATTCCCGCCTTCGCGGGAATGACTCGGATAGATACGGGAAAGCTGATGCGGCGAAGTTTGAAAGCAAAAATGCTGCTTCGTTTTGCCCTGCACCGATGCCCAGCGTTCCGACCCGAATCGAACCGGAACACGGCCGCCCTTGTGTCGCCGTTTTCCTGATTTGGCTTTAGGCAAAAAAACCTAAAAAAAGCCGCGCCCGCCGCCACCCGGCGACTGATCGCGGCACAGGGAAAATCATGATCGGATTGGTGCTCGCCGGAGGAAAATCTTCCCGGCTCGGACAGGACAAGACCCGTGTCGTGCATGAAGGGCAGACCCTGCTCACACGCACGGCCACGCTGCTGCAACGCCATTTCGACCAGGTCTACGTCTCCAGCCGCCATGACATCGATACGGGCGGCCCCTGGCCTGTCATCACCGACGAGACGGAACGCATAGGTCCCGCCGGCGGCATCATCACGGCGCTACGGAAATTTGAAAAACCGATTTTCGTCCTCGCCTGCGACCTGCCTTTCATGGAGGACAGCATCATCGAAAGGCTCATGGACGCGCGCGAAAAGCGTCCGCGCAATTGCGTATTGACCACCTGGCAGCTCAAGGATTCGGGATTCATCGAGAATCTGGTCGCAATCTACGAACCGCAGTCCCTGCCATTGCTGGAGGATGGCGTGGCCAGGGGAGTATTCAAGCTCAGCCGTCTCATCCCGGCCGAACTGCGCCATACCTTGATCTACACGGAAGACGAACGACGCCGTTTCTTCAACGTCAATTACCCAGCCGATCTGGAACAACTGCAAGGCCGCTGAAACAACCTATTTCCCGCGAACGAAATCAAGCTTTCCGACTCCCGGCACATCCAGACGCACATTGCCGCCCTCGATCACGCCTTCGACCACCGCTCCGTCACGGGTATGCACGTTTATCCCCCCTTCGCGCGCAAACCAGGAAAAAGGCAGGACTTCTCCCTCGATCTCCCATTTTCCGCTGCCATCCTCCGCAAGGGTCATGACCGCGCTCACCGGCCCGCTGGGGCCTGTGTGCGACGCCTCGTAGCGCCCGGCGAGATCAGGCCGGGAGGAGCAGGACAGGCAGAGCAGCAGCATCAGAAACGGCAGTATTTTCATCACAGCCCAAGTTCCTCCGGTTTGAGCATGAAGAGCCGGTCCAGGTGAACCAGCCGGTCATAAAAATAAATATGCGCGGCCATGGCCAGCCAGGCCAGATCCCTCAGCACCGTCCACCAGGAGATGGGCTCTCCCACGCTCTGAAAGCAGCCGCAACCGATGGGCGTATCCTGAATCAGGGCCACCATCACCGCCACGGTGAACATGGTCAGCATTCCACCGACCAGCAGGGTCGCCGCCCGCACCCTGACCCCAGCCAGCAGAAAAAGCCCGCAGACCAGCTCCAGCCAGGGCATGAACACGGCCAGAGGATTGATCAGCCAATACGGGACAATGAGATAACCGGCGATGTTGTCCGCGAATTCAGCAGGAAAATTGATCTTGTGCAGGCTGGCGTAAATGAAAACCCCGGCCAGATAGAGACGCAGGATCAGGGCAAGGCCAGGGTGGGTCAGGAGAACCTTCAAGCGTGAAATCATTGCGCGCCTCCGTCCAGGGCCAAGGGCGGGACGTCCTTGACGATATAGACCCGCTCATGGTCCCGGCCCAGGAATTTCGCGGCCACGATCAGATCGTAGCGGCGACTCACGCTGCGTCCGAAAACCACTATGGGCCGCTCAGGATCCTCGGCGGTCATTTGCATCATGTAGACCAGATCAAAAAGCTGAGCCGGGACATTGACGGCTTTTTGCGCATGTTCACGTTCGTAGAACTCGCGCGGGCGGGCATCGACAAGGAGCGCGTCCTCGTTTGCGATGAGCTCCAGGGCCTGCTCCAGAGTGACGAACGGGATTTCGGGGCCGGGTGGCTCGATGAGGACGATCCCGCGCGGGTTCTGCTGGTTGAACGCAAGCGCCAGGCCGAGGCTTAACACGATGATGAGGAAGAAATCGACCAGGCGCACACGGGTCAGGCTCTTGGCCTTGCTGTGCACGATGCCGGCGATTCGTCTGCCCGCGGCCTCAAGCATGCTGATCTGATCCTTGGCCTGCGTCAGCTCGTCGATGGTGCGGCGCAGCTCCTCGTTTTGTCTGGCCAGATCATCGTTCAGCGACATGATGGTCCTGAATGAGTCCGCATTCTTGAGGTGCAGAACGCCCTGGGAAACAAAGGCCTGCAGGAGTCCGTCCTCGGCCGGAACCGTTGCGCCGAGACTCTGCCCCAAAAGCAGCACTCCATACATGTTCTCGCGCAGCATGAAGAGATAGCCCCGGTCAGGCGCAAAACCAAGCGTCACCTCGGCCAGCCCTCCCATGTCTTCGACAGGCTCGACCTGCAGGGGTTGCAGATGCTTCTCACGGACTCCGGCCAGACACAGGAAGAAAAGCCTCCCCACTTCCTGCTCTCCAAGCCCGGGCTTTGCATTAAGGCCGCTGGAAATTTCATGGATTTGCCCCGAGGTGCGATCATGCAGCAAGAGAAGCCCCTGAGGGCGGGCAAAGTGCCCGAGCAGGGTCAGCAGAAAAGTGGACATGACCTCGGCCATGTCCACTCGCAAAATTTCTCCGGAGAGATCGCGCAAGGCGCTCAGATGATAAATCTGGCGATCAAGGGTATCGTTTTGCTTGGTCAGCTCGGCGTTGAGCAGTTCGACACGGGTGGCATAGAGCGAGAATCTGAGGCTGGCCTGAAAAAGCGTGCCCAGGCCCGCTACGAGCTGTTTGTCCTTCTCGTCATAGGGACGCCCGGCGAGGTTCCCTTCCAGACCGAGCACTCCATCCTGGCCATCATCCAGAGGACAGACCAGAAGCAGCTCGCATTTTCCGGGGCACAGGTCGCCCTGCAGCGAAGGCACAAAAAAAGAGGATTTACGCTCCTCGCCCAGGGCGTCCAGATGCTCGCGCAGCACCCGCGCATACTCCGGAGTAAGGCTTTTTGAGAGGCTGGAGCGGGTCATGAGCTGAAATTCGCTCTGCCCCAGAATAGCCGCAAAACCGCCCCTGGCTCCCACTCCTCCCTGGGCCGAGAGCAAAAAGGCCTCCAGGATCTTGTGCGGATAACGCGCCCCGCTCAGCTCCGAAGCCGTCTCGAACAGAATCTGAAACTGGTATCTGGCGCGATCGGCATCGATTTCGATTTGAGCCTTCATCTGCCGCTCCGCGGTCAGTCGAGCAGTGTTTTAATCTGCTGGTACAGCGCGTCAATGTCCTGAATAACTCCAAGGTGGTCGTAAACCACGCTCCCGTCCGGCCTGCAGACAATGGTGTAGGGCGTAAGCGGTTCGCCCAGAACTTTGTGCGCCACGTAGTCGGGATCGCTCACGACAGGAAAAAGGTACTGCCCAGTGGACAGCAACTGCTTGACCTCGGCGTCCGTCCCGCCGGCCGCCAGGCCGAACATGGCCACTCGCCCTTTGAGCTTGCCTTTGCCAAGCCTGTTGAACAGCGTCTTGAAACCCGGAGACTGCTTCACGCATTGCGGACAATACACGCCGATGACCTCGATAAAAATGAGTTCGGCGTCAAGGTCCGCAAGGGTAAAGGTCGATTTCCCCTGCAGGCCAAGCATCTCCTGTCCGGCTGGGTCGAAAGGGACGGGCAGAATCAGTTCGGGCAGGGTGTCGCCCGTGGCGGGCGGCGCGGCCAGAGCGGGCTGGGCCGCAAAGAAAAGAAAAAGACAAAATGCGATTCGGATAAAACCAGTCATGAAAACTCCTTGGCCCCAGGCCGAAAAAAAAGCCTAGGCGCAGGCCTGATCGAGGCTGTCGAAAATCTGAATCATGCGGGTCAGGCCCACTATTCCGAAAACCTTGCGGAAATTTTCGGAAAGACCGGCCATGACAATCTCGATACCATCCTTTTCGCTCTCCAGCACAAGCTGGGTCAAAATGGCAATACCGGCACCGTTTACGGAGGTGTTGGGGTCGAAATGCAGCACGATGCGCTGAACCTTGGCCTCCTGGGCCTTGGCATAGGCTTCGCGCAGATACGGTTCGCTATGGGAGCTGACGCTGCCCTGGATTTCAATGACCAGCGCCCGGCCCTGCCGGCTGACACTGACCTCGTTCTGCCGGCTTTTGGCCAGCTTGAGCCGCTCCCTGGCCCGGGACAGACCCTGTTCAAGGCTCTGGCGCTGGATGGGCTTGTTGATGAAATCGGCAGCGTCCAGATTGAGGGCCTGAATGGCCAGATCCATGTCGCCATGCCCGGTGATGACAATGACCTCCGTGGCGGGCGAACGCTTCTTGATCTGTTGCAGGACCTCGATCCCGTCCATGCCGGGCATCTTGATGTCGGTCAGGACGATATCGGGTTTTTCCCTGTCGAAAACGTCCAGCCCCTCTTCCCCGGATTCTGCCGTGAAAATGTCGAATCCGTAAACATCCAGAAAAAGCCGAAACATTTTGAGCGTTGCCTTCTCATCATCGATGACCAGGATTTTGTCTTGCGTCATTAGGATATCTCGCTGGGTTGTGCCGGGTTCTCGTCGACTCGGCTTGCGTTATGCTCAAGCGCCTGATGACTTTCGACGCTCGGGAAACTTAAGATGAACGTTGTCCCCTGACCCGGCTGGCTGTCAATAGTAATGATTCCGCCATAATCCCGAACAATGCCATATGTTATGGCGAGGCCGAGCCCCATGCCCTTGCCGGTCTGCTTGGTGGTGAAAAAAGGCTCGAAAATCTTGTTGCGGACCGAATCGGCTATGCCGGGGCCGTTGTCTGCAAAGGATGCAAAAACGCGGCCGTCCTGGGTATAGGTGCGCACCAGGATGTCGCCCCACATACCGGGCTCATTCTCCATCTTCTCCTGGATGGCGTCACGGGCGTTGTTGAGCAGGTTGAAAAAAACTTGCTGCAGCCGGTTGTTGTGCCCCTTGATGTACGGCAAGCCCTCGCCCAGTTCCAGGCGGATGGTGATGCGCTGGATGGAAAACTGGCGACCGATGATGGACAGCACCCCACGGATGGGCTCGTTCATGTCCACCCGCTCCATGACCAGTCCTGACTTCTTGCCGAAGGCGCGCAGGTTGTTGATGATGTCCGTGGCCCGGTCCACCTGCTGGCTGATTTCCGTGGCCATGTCCCGGATCTGGGTTTCGGTCACCTGCCGGTTCTGCTCGATGAGCAGGTTCAGATACTCGCTACCCATCTTGATGGCGTTCAAGGGCTGGTTGATCTCGTGAGCGATGCCCGCGCTCATCTCGCCCAAGGTCTTCATCTTGGCCGCCTGCACGAGCTGCGCGTCCTTCTCCATCATCTCGGTGATGTCGGTCACGGCCACGATCATGGCGTGGGTGCCCCCGTAGCTGAGGGGACAGGCGTGCATGTTGACGTAAAAGGGCCGCTCGCCCTTTTTGTAGTGCAGCACCTTCGGATAGTACACACAGCCGCTGTTCGTCTGCGCCTCATTTAGAGAGTTCAGACATTCCCGGACCTGGTCGTGTCCCAGCACCATGAAGGACACGCCCAGAAGTTCGCCCTTGGAATACTCATACAACTCCTCGGCCCTGGGGTTGGCGTCGAGTATCCGATCCGTGTTGCAGTCCACGACAAAAATGGGGTCGGGGCCGGAATCAAAGAGGGAGCGATACTTCATCTCCGATTCCTGCAAACGCTTTCGGTAGAGGCGGATGGACCAGACCATGCTCATAAACGAGTCGGCGAGCTGGATGACCTCGTCACCCTCCCGCTTGCGATAAAAGAGACAGGTCGCGCAGACTTGGCCGGTCTTGCCCTTGGATTTGAGGGATTTGCGCCCCTGTTCATCAAAATGCCAGCAAGGCATGTTGGTGTCCTTGTAAGCTGGGCAGTTGGTCACCGCCCAGTCAAGGTCCTCGCCAAGGTCCAGATGCACATCGAAATTCCCCCGACTGAGTTCATCTGAAATGTTCGTCAGGCGTGAAATCGGACTGGTTATGTAACGCGAAATGCGATGGCTGACATAAAAGATGATGATGATGACCGCCGAGATGAACCCCAGGAACATGAATCTGAGCTTGGACACGAGCTTGTCGATATGCTCCTTGCTCAGGCCCACATGCACTGTTCCGATGCGGTACAGGCCCTCGTTCATCGACACGGCGATGTCGTAGGAGGTCTGCGCTCCCACCGCGACCAGACGCACGCTGTTCATTTTCCCCTCAGGCACGGGATTGGCCGTGCTCAAGGGACCGGGAAAAGGCACCGTGAAGGTGTGGGAGAGGACCTTTTCGCTGCGATCAAGTACATAAATGTAATTGATCATGTGCTGGCGTTCCCGCAGGCGCGCTTCTTCGAAAATGAGGCTGAGCAGCTCCGAATAGTTTTTGTCGAGCACAAACCCGCCGCCTCGTTCGGCAATGGAGTGGGCCACGGCGATACCGCGCAGTTCCAGCTCCTTGGTCAGCCCGGAGATGAGAATCCAGCGGGCCAGGAGCGCAATGGTCACGCTGATGATGAGGATGACGGCCAGAATGGAGGCGAATATCTTGTTTTTGAGCGAGATGCGTGCGTACGGCTTCATCGGCGCCCCTCCCTGACAAGCTGCGTCCAATCATCAAGGAGTATGAACCGACCTTCACGCAGTCGGGTGAAGTAGACCTTGTCCATGCCCTGATGATCCTGGGGGCCGAAAGTCAGCCCCACATCACCGCCCACAGAAAAATCCGTCATGGAGGTGATGGCCTTCAAAAAGGATTGGCGGCTCAAATCCCGCCCGGCTCTCCGGAGTCCCTCCACGAGGACCTTGGCGTTGATATACCCCTCGAACCCAACGAAGTTCGGCTCCTCGCCAGGATAATATTTTTCCAGCAACTGCGCGAATTCCTTGGCGCTTTCAGCCACAGTGCCGTCGCGGCTCAGGGGCGGAGGCACGACCTGGGACATGATCACGTCCACACGACTCGTTTCGGACTGCAAGAGGTTGCGCGACAACTCCTTGGCGCCCACAAAGGAGACCATGTAAAAAATGGGCGCGTAATCGTTTTGAAGAGATTTGCGGATGAAATTCGCGCAGGGGTCCGACGTGCCGATCATGACCACGGCCTCGGCCCCGGATTCACGGATACGCTGCAGGCCTTCACTGATGTCATGCGTGCCGCGCACGTAGCTTCCTCTGGCCACGGGCTCCAGTCCAAACCGTTTGAGCGCCAGTTCCGTACCGGTCAGGCCGTCGAAGCCGAAGGCGTCGTATTGGTAGAAGACCGCAATGCGGGTCAGTTTGAGATCCTGCACCAGATGCTCCACCGCGGCGTTGGTTTCCTGATAGTACGAGGCGCGCACATTAATAAGGTAAGGCATGAAGGGTTCGCGCAGCGCATTGGCCCCGGTGAACATACCTAGCAGCGGAACCTGCGCCTCTTCCACCAGGGGCAGGATTTTGACCGTGGTCGGGGTGCCTACATAGCAGAAAAGCCCAAAGACCTGATCCTCGATGAGAAAACGCTGGGTGTTTACCAGGCATTTCGGTGGATCGTAGGAATCGTCACGGGTGATGACACGTATTGTCCGTCCATGCACGCCGCCCTGTTCGTTGACGTGCTGCAAATAACTCATTGCTCCGCGCAGCGTTTCCTGCCCCAGATATCCGGCGTGCCCCTGCAAGGCCAGGGAGGACCCGAAGATGACTTCGGTATCGGTCACCCCGAGCTGTACCGGGGCGAGAGGAATCTGGACCTCCGCATCCTGGCAGGACGCCAGCCACAACGCGCAAAACGCTAAAAGAAGAATCCGGAATCCTCCGCACACATCAGCCTCCTTGGGGAAATCGTTATATGCTCGGATCTTGATTAGCTAAAAAAAACAGCATGCGCCACTGAAACTCCGAGGCTTGCTCTCGCGGAGCAAGGACTGTATTCTGTGCAAAACCATGAGTTTCATCCTTATGGTCACGAGGAATTATGTCTTTTCTGACAGAATCTAATCCTGACATATCTTGTCTAAATAAGATATCCGTCAAAAAGCACATAATCGTTATTACCCACAATTTTGCACAGGATTTTTCATAAATGAATTTTCAAGATTTTGAAAATATTGTAAAAAATGAAAATTCAGCAAAAAAATTTTTGTTGCAATTTTGCTGGAAAAACCATCAGCGATTTTGCCCCAAATGCCGCAGTCGCAGACTCTATTCCCTGCGGGACGGCAAGCGGCGTTGCTCCCGCTGTTCGTACACATTTCACGACTTCAGCCAGCGCTTCATAAACAACGGCAATCTTTCCGCCCAGCAATGGCTGCGCCTCATCAAACTCTTCGAACTGGAGGTACCCACGGGGCGCATGGCGGAACAGCTCGGCATCACCTACAACACCGCCTACAAAGCGGCGACCACCCTGCGCATGGCCATCCTGGCGCATTCCCTGGACGCGCGCCTGATCATCCGCTCCATCGAGGGCCTTGACTTCTCGAAATCCGGAAAATTCCATTTGGACATGAGCACGAAGACCGGTGGGCGCATGCCTGTATTCGGCATCGTGGAACGAGGCCCGCACGTATTCGCCGACCTCATTCCCGAACTTGACGGGGACAGCATCATCCATTTCAAGATGAACTTCCATCTGAAGACCGCCAGTCTGGGGAAAATCATCTACACGGACCGCTTCAAACAGTACGCGGCGCTGCTGGTCGGTGGCAGTCATCTGTCCGCAATCTACAACATCCGCCACGCCGATAAAGGACTGTTCATAGATTCCTCCAAAGGATTCTGGTCCTTCTCCAAGGACTGGTTCAGACGTTTGAAAGGCATCTCTCCCAGAAACTTCCCGCTTTACATCAAGGAATTGGAATTCCGCTACAATCACAAGAACGATGATATTTTCTCCATCCTGGCCGAATATCTCTGCGCCATGGTGCCGGACTTTGAGGATTAAGAATCTTCTTGCGCATGCTTCTTTTTTTCATGCATATGCATGAACATGAAAAAATCGGAAAACGCATCGAAAGTATCCACATCTTTCACGCAGGAATCAGGACCTTCCCGGACGCAGTCCATGCTGCCCTTTTCCGGACTCGGTTTTGACCTTTGTCCGGTTCTGACCAGACGCGTCCGCGTGAGGATAATTGGAAGCAGGGTAGCCCGGCCCGTGGCCCCTCAAAGATTCGATTCCGTTCTCCCTTCGGGCCGGAGGCTGCAATTGCGCCTCGGCCGGGAAATTCGTGGTAGGTAAACACCAGAAACATTGTCAGGAGGAACTGCATGAAACTGGGAAGAAGAGAATTCGTCAAACTCACGGCCGCTGCAACAGCGGTCACGGCCTTCGGGGGCCTCGGGTTTGACCTGGCGCCAACCAAGGCCCATGCTCAGCTTATGAGCTTGCGCAAAGGCAAGGAAACCACCTCGGTCTGCTGCTATTGTTCGGTAGGCTGCGGACTCATCGTCACCACCGACGAGAAAACAGGGCGCGCCATCAACATCGAAGGCGACCCGGATCATCCCATCAACGAAGGCGCCCTCTGCGCCAAAGGCGCGGCCATTTACCAGCTGGCAGAAAATCCCCAGCGCATCACCAAGGTGCAGTACCGTGCACCCGGCAGCGACAAGTGGGAAGAAAAGAGCTGGGATTGGGCCATCACGGAGATCGCCAAGCGCGTCAAAAAAGTCCGTGACGAATCCTTCACCGAAAAGAACGCCAAGGGCGAAGTCGTCAACCGCACCGAAGGCCTGGCCTCCGTCGGCTCGGCCGCCATGGACAACGAGGAATGCTGGATCTACCAGGCCTTCCTGCGCAGTCTGGGGCTAACGTACATAGAGCATCAGGCCCGTATTTGACACAGCGCAACTGTTGCGGCTCTGGCAGAGTCGTTCGGACGCGGCGCGATGACCAACCACTGGATCGATTTCAAGAACAGTGATTGCATTTTGATAATGGGCAGCAACGCTGCCGAAAACCACCCCATCTGTTGGAAATGGGTCACCAGGGCGCAGGAAGCAGGCGCGACGGTCATTCACGTCGACCCACGCTACACCCGCACCTCCTCCAAGGCGGACATGTATGTTCCCCTGAGGTCAGGCTCCGACATCGGTGTCCTGGGCGGCATGATCAAGTACATTATCGATAATGACCTGACCCAGAAGGAATACGTTCTCCACTATACCAACGCCTCTTTTCTCGTTTCCAAGGATTTCAGCTTCAAGGACGGCCTGTTCTCCGGCTTCGACGAGGCTAGTCGCAAGTACGACAAGTCTTCCTGGGCCTTTGAAATGGACGAGAACGGCGTGCCCAAGCGGGACATGACCTTAAAAGATCCCCGCTGCGTGTATCAGATTCTGAAAAAACACTACGAGCGTTACGACTCCAAGAAAGTTTCCGCCATCTCCGGTTCGCCCGAAGACCAGTTGCTGGCTTTCTACAAGGCGTACACAGCCACGGGCAAGGCGGACAAATCCGGCACGATCCTTTACGCCATGGGCTGGACCCAGCATACCGTGGGCGTGCAGAACATCCGCGCCATGAGCATCATCCAGCTGCTGCTGGGCAACATGGGCGTGGCCGGCGGCGGCGTGAACGCGCTGCGCGGCGAATCCAACGTCCAGGGTTCCACCGACCAGGCCCTGCTCTTCCACATCATCCCCGGTTACATGGCCACCCCGCGCGCCAACTGGGTAACCCTGGAAGACTACAACAAGGCCAACACTCCGGCCAGCAAGGACCCCAAGAGCGTCAACTGGTGGCAGCACAAACCCAAGTACTTCGCCAGCCTGCTCAAGTCCTTCTACAAGGAAGCCGACCTGCCCACCGCCTACAACTGGATGCCCAAGCTCGACGCCGGGCAGAACGCCTCCTGGCTGGTGCTCTTCGACAAGATGCTCAAAGGCCAGTTCAAGGGCTTCTTCGCCTGGGGCATGAACCCTGCCGCCAGCGGCGCGGACTCCAACAAGACCCGCGAAGCCCTGTCCAAACTGGACTGGATGGTCAACGTCAACATCTTCGAGAACGAGACCGGCTCCTTCTGGAAGGGCCCGGGCGTTGATCCCAAGAAGATCAAGACCGAAGTCTTCTTCCTGCCCTGCGCCGTCTCGGTGGAAAAGGAAGGCTCCATCACCAACTCCGGCCGCTGGATGCAGTGGCGCTACGCCGGTCCCAAGCCCATGGGCGAATCGAAGCCGGACGGCGACATCATCTATGAACTCGCACTCAAGATCCGCGAACTGTACAAGAAGGAAAAGGGCGCGTTCCCCGATCCGGTCCTCGGCCTCAACGTCGACGACTGGGGTGATGGACACGTTTTCGATCCGCACAAGGTCGCTAAGCTCATCAACGGCTACTTCCTGAAAGACACGACTATCAAGGGCGCGGACGGCAAGGAAACCGTGTACAAAGCAGGCAGCCAGGTCCCGAGCTTCGTAATGCTGCAGGCCGACGGCTCGACCTGCTCCGGCAACTGGATCTATACCGCCTCCTACACCGACAAGGGCAACATGTCCGCCCGCCGCGACAAGACCCAGACTCCAGAGCAGGCCAAAGTCGGCCTCTACCCTGGCTGGACCTGGTCCTGGCCGGTCAACCGCCGCGTCATCTACAACAGGGCTTCCGTCGACATGACCGGCAAACCCTGGGCACCCCAAAAGCCTGTCCTGGCTTGGGACGAAGCCAACAAGAAATGGCTCATCGACGTGGTCGACGGCGGTGGCGCCCCCGGTGCCAAGCACCCCTTCATCATGCAGAAGCATGGCATGGGACAGATCTATGGCCCGGGCCTCAACGACGGCCCGCTGCCCGAATACTACGAACCTCTGGAATGCCCGGTCACCGAGCATCCGTTCTCCAAGCAACTGAACAGCCCCGTGGCGCTCATGTTTGCAGAGGATGCCCACAAGCGCACCACCTGCGACCCGCGTTTCCCCTTCGTGTGCACCTCATACCGAGTCACCGAGCACTGGCAGACGGGCGTACTGACCCGCTGGCTGCCCTGGCTGACGGAAGCACAGCCGCAGATGTTCTGCGAAATGAGCGAAGAACTGGCTGAACTCAAAGGGATCACGAACGGCGAAAAGGTCATTCTGGAGAACCCGCGCGGTCAGCTCTGGGCCATCGCCATCGTCACCAAGCGCTTGAAGCCTTTTGAAGTCATGGGCAATCCGGTCCATCTCATTGGTATACCCTGGCACTACGGTTGGGTCTGGCCCAAGGACGGCGGGGATGCGGCCAACCTGCTGACTCCTGCTGTCGGCGATCCGAACACCGGCATCCCGGAAACCAAGGCCTTCATGGTCAACGTGAAGAAAGCGTAAGGAGCCAATATGTCAGGAAAATCATTCTTCGTCGATCTGACCAAATGTACGGCCTGCCGCGGTTGTCAGATCGCATGCAAGCAGTGGAACAAACTCCCGGCCGAGCACACCAGAAACCATGGGTCGCATCAGAACCCCATGGATGTTTCGGCCATCACCTATAAAACCGTGCACATGAAAGAAGTTGCCGACGACAAGGGCTTCATGGCCGCCTGGCTCTTCTTTCCCGAGCAGTGCCGGCATTGCACCGAACCCCCTTGCAAGATGACCGCCGACGCCTATGATGACAAGGCCATCCTGCAGGACGAGGCCACCGGTGCCATCACCTTCACCGAAAAAACCAAGGGTTTGCCGGATTTCGATGAAATCCGCGAAGCATGCCCCTACAACATTCCGCGTCAGGATGCAGCCACCAAGGTCATGACCAAGTGCACCATGTGCCTGGACAGGGTCCAGAACGGTCTGGTTCCCGCCTGTGTGCATTCATGCCCAACGGGGACAATGAACTTTGGGGATCGGGACGAGATGTTGGCTTTGGCTGAAAAACGTCTGGCCGAGGTACAGAAGAAATACCCCGAAGCGGTGTTGGGCGACGCCGATTCGACCAGGGTCATCTACCTTTACCAGATGCCGCCGCAGAAGTATCACGACTTCGCGGTGGCCGCAGCCACCACGCCTGGGCTCATGAACCGCAAGGCCATGTTCGCCAAGCTCTTCGGCTCGACTCCCAGAAGCAAGGCCTAGTCCAGCAGGCCCTCCTCCATCGGTCGGCCGGGAAGACGGCTTCCCGGCCTCTCTAAAAAAAGTGACCCGCGTTTCGGACATCCGTAAGCGCGGGTCTTCCTTTCTTATCGACGAAAATAACGGAAACTCAGAGCGGATACGGCGTCAGACTGCGCACCCCTTTCTCGGTAACCAGCACGGTCTGCTCGAACTGGGCCGAAAGGGAACCATCAGCCGTGACCACTGTCCAACCGTCATCGAGCCGCCTGATGGCCAGGCCGCCCTGATTGATCATGGGCTCGATGGTGAAGACCATGCCCGGCACGAGCACGACGCCAAGGCCGGGACGTCCGGTATGGTTGACTTGAGGCTGCTCGTGAAAGGCGTGCCCCACTCCGTGTCCGACCAGTTCGCGCACCACGGAATACCCGGCCTCCTCGGCATGGCTCTGCACGGCATGGCCCACATCGCCAAGCGTCGCCCCCGGGCGCACGGCCGCGACGCCGCGGGCCAGACACTGGGCCGTCACTTCCACCAGCCTTCTGGCCTCGGTGGAGACCTCGCCGACCAAAAACGTGCGGTTGGCGTCCGCGAACCAGCCGTCTTTTATGCTGGTCACGTCCACGTTGACGATGTCGCCCTCACGCAGTTTGCGCGGGCCGGGAATGCCGTGACAGATCTCGTCGTTGACCGATACGCACGTACTCTTCGGAAACCCCCGATAGCCCAGGGGAGCGGGCACTGCCCCATGCTCCAGAGTGAAGTCATGGACCAGGCAGTTGAGTGCATCGGTCGTGATTCCGGGCGCAATGCTGGCACCGATCATGTCCAGAGTGCGCACCACAAGCGCTCCGGCTTTTGCGATGCCTTCCACGGCGGCCTTGTCTTTCAGCTTGATGCGATACCGTTTCCAATATTCATCCGCCAAAGAGGAGCTTAGGCTCCGGCGATTCAGTCGTAATTTCGAATTGCGAAAAAGCATGACATGCCCTTGTTTGATGTTTTCCGTATCACTTGTCCCAGAATGCACCGTTCTGTCCAGTGCCTGCAAACGTTGCCTTCCACCACTCTTTCGGCCATGGTCGGAAAAAAAGGAGGCACTTATGCCCGTTATCAAAATCTCCGGAATGTCATGCGCTCACTGCACGGGTTCCGTGACCAGGCTGCTTGAGGCAACGCCCGGAATCTCAAACATCTCCGTGACCCTCACCCCCGGCCAGGCCAGCTTCGACGCCACGCCGGAGGTCGATCTCGACCAGGTCCGGGACGCCATCCGCAAAATCGGTTTTGACCCGCAGGACTAGGACATGTTTTCAACCTTGCGCAAAATGATCCTGCTCGTGCTGGGCATCCCCTTTGTCATCCTTGGCACCCGCTTTCTGCTGGATGCCGGACAAAGCGCCCTGATCCATCAGGCCGCCGAATCATGGACGCCGATTACTGTCGAACTCGTTTCCGTGGAACATTTTTCCAGCGAGGACCAGGCGCTGGGCAACCAGACCCTGGTCGACTACCGCTACGAATTTGCCGGACAGCCCTTTGAGGGGCAATTCTCGTGCATCGGCGATGAATGCCCGCAAACGGACCTGCACCTGTCCCTGCAGGCCGCGCAAAAGGAAAGCCGGCCTGTGGCGGCCCTGGTCAATCCGGACAAGCCCTCGCAGTCGCTGCTCTATCGGAACCTCTACATGCCGCTCTTTCTGCTCAAGGCCGGAGTCGGCCTGTTCTGTTTCCTGACCGGCTGCGTGGCCGTCATATTCGGCGTCTATTTGCTGAGCGGGGCCAGCGCGGCCAGGAGAAGCATATGATACACGTTGTGGCGTACGTCACCCTCAAGCCTGGAATGGCTCCGCTTTTTTTGCGGGAATTCCGCGACCTGGCCGTCCTGGTCCGTCAGGAACCGGGCTGCATCGATTACTTTCCGGCCCAGGATGTCAATATGACTCTTGAAAACCAGCAAATCAGCGCGGATTCAGTCACAGTGCTGGAAAAATGGGCCAGCCGCAAAGCTCTTGAGAGCCATCTGCGCTCCGGCCACATGCGGGGATTTCAGGAAAGAATCAAACACATCGTGATCGACTTGAAACTGACCATCGTCGAAGAAGTCTAGCAACAAGCGTAGGCTCGGATGAATTGAAAAAAAAATGTACCCCAATCAGTCCCTCAAGATTCGCTATTGCGCTGGGGTTTTACGTTTTAAGTTTTAGGTTTTACGTTTTCCTTCTCAAACCATTTGCTCAGCGCTTCAAGGTCCGGTGTCGGCATGGTCTTGAGGCTCGTCGGCTGTCTGACTGAGCCAGGCATCGTTTGTTGAATCGTTGCCCGACACGCCGCCTCGATTCTTCGCCAGGCACGCAACGATTCAACTCTACGAGGCCCGCGAAGGAGTTCCGGCGGGTCTCAAGGCCATGGCGGCAGCGGACCGTTTTCCACAAAAAGCAAAATCTTCCCCTTCTTCAAATTCGACGCTTCTTCAACTTCGACACGAAAAAGCCCCCGCGAGATCGGTCATGCGGGGGCTTTGATTTGTCATGCTCAGACCATCTTGCCTCAGACGCCCGACTTTTCCCGCGCCAGTTTGAGCAGGGCGTTGATCACGCAGGCCGCGAGGCTTGAGCCGCCCTTGCGCCCGGCGATGGTTATGTAAGGAATGGCGTCCTGGGCCAGGAGCAGGTCCTTGGATTCCGCCGCGTTCACGAAACCGACAGGCATGCCTACGATGAGTTTGGGCGGCCGGGCTCCGCGCTCCATCCAATCCAGGAGACGATAGAGGGCCGTTGGAGCATTGCCGATGACAAAGATGTCCGCCCCGCCATGCGCCATGGCCTCGTCCACCGCAGCCCAGGCCCTGGTCACGCCTTCACTTTTAGCCCTTTTGGCCACGGCGGGATCATCGATCAGGCACCGCACGCGGCACCCGAGCGGCTCAAGCCGCCGGACCGGAATGCCGGACAGGGCCATGCGGGTGTCGGTCACGATGTCGGCTCCGGCCAGTAATGCATTCTTGCCGGCCTGGATGGCGTCAGGGTGAAAGCGGATGTGCGAGAGGAGATCGAAATCCGCAGAGGTGTGGATCATGCGACGGGCGACAACCCACTGGTCCCCTGCAAAAGGCCGGGGCTCTGCGACCTCTGCGTCGATAATGGCCAGAGAGCGGGATTCTATCTCCAGAGGGGGGACTGCGACGTACATGAGATTATCCTTATGAAGAAGCGCCGGACAAAAAGCTTGAGGGGTTTCGCGGCGCGGAATCAAAACCTCATTTAGGGGACTCTTCAAAAAACGTTATAGTAAAAAGACTTTGCTGTTCAAAAAACTCCTGCTCGATGCGGCCGATCAGGGGTTCCACGACATCGAGCACGATTCTGGCGCGCTTGAACGGCTTGTCTTCGTGACCGACTCTGATCTTCTGCACCATGCGCCCCTGACAGAGGATTTCTCTGGGCAGGTCGGCCATGGGCAGGGTGCCGTCGAAGTCGCACACCACCCGTACAGGAAGCGCGGTCTTCAAAGTGAAAACATCGGGCAGCACGGGGCCGTCCAGATAGATGCGCACCCGCTCGGCGGAGGCCAGGGACTCGAATTCAACACGCACGATGCGCTGTTCCTCGAAAAAGAGACAGGTCTTGCCCGATTTTTTCGCGAACACGGGCACCAGGACATCCCCTCCCGGAATCAGGAGCGCGGAATGAAAAATCCCGGGATTGAGCTTGGCAAAAGCATCCCGGACCTTCGCGTACTCGCCCATGGAGGTGATGCAGCCGTATTTCAGCAACAGCTGGCGAATGCTATCCCCTTCAGCAACGCGGTGGGCAGTCACCGAATGCTCTGCGGCAAAAAGATGCCCCAGTGGGTAGAATACGAAAAGAATACAAAACAACAGACAGGAAAAACGGATTGATCTCTTCATGGCCGGCAAACATCCATCATTTTAAAACGTCCGCATTTGACAACACGAACACTACCCAAGAAAGAAGAAAAAGAAAATCAATTCCATGCCATAATTTTTACCATCACGGCCGCTCGTTTTCATGGAGGCTCCGGAACCCGGCAATTATCCCCTCCCAAAACGGCAGGCAGGGGCCGCTTGGACACGGACACGAATTCTGGTACCTGAAAAAAATCATCTCGCGGTGCGCCCGTAGCAAAATCCTGCAAACGGAACAGGGCACCTCCGGAACGACCCATCAAGGGGAACACGAAGTCCATGAGCATCCGCAAAAATTCCAGCGCACAGGACCCTGAATCCGAACTCAGCGCGTGTCGTGAAGAGCTTCGTGAACTCAAAAACCGCCTTGATGAACGAAATCTTGCCGAGAATCTTCAGCATGAAGACGCGGCCAGACTGACGCAACTGGTCGCGGAACTGGACAGGGCAAAGCAGCAGGCCGAGTCCGCAAGCCGGATGAAGTCGCAATTTCTGGCCAACTTCAGCCACGAAATCCGCACCCCCATGAACGCCATAATCGGCATGACAGACGTCGTCTTGAACACGAAGGTCACGCCGGAGCAGCACCGCGCCCTGACCATCGTCAAAAACGCCTCCGAGTCCCTGCTCAATCTCATAAACGGGGTCCTTGATCTTTCCAAAATCGAGGCCGGACAATTCGCACTGGAAATACGCCCCTTCGACCTGCGCGCCGAGGTCGAGAGGACCGTCAGCACCCTGGGGCTCACGGCCGCTGAAAAAGGACTGGAACTGATCTGCCGCCTGCCCCCGGACATGCCCCGACAAATGCAGGGTGACCCCATCCGCCTGCGCCAGGTGCTTATGAACCTGCTTGGCAATGCGCTCAAGTTCACCCCCTCCGGTCATGTCTGCTGCTCCTGCCATGTGGAGCCGGAAGAGGCCGGCGACTGCGTGGTCCGCTTCCGCATCGAGGATACCGGAATCGGCATCCCGCCTGACAAGCTCGGGACCATTTTCGAGGATTTCACCCAGGTGGACAGTTCCTCGACCCGCGTTTACGGTGGAACGGGCCTTGGGCTCTCCATCTCGCGCAAGCTGGTGCGGCTCATGGGCGGCGACATCTCGGTCCGGAGCACTCCCGGACAGGGCAGCGCCTTTGAATTTCACGCACGCATGGGCCAGGCTTCAGCTCCGGACACGGCCCACGCCCAGATCTTCGATCACGCGGCCACGGTTCTGGTCGTGGCCAACAACCCGCTCATCCGGGCCCATGTCAGAGATCTGCTCGCCTACTGGGGCCTCGACGCCCAGGACGCAGATTGCTTGGAATGCATGGGCCGTGACGGAAAAAACGTCGACCTTGCGATCATGGACACGGATTTCGGCGATTTTGCCTGCATGGAACTCATGCTTTCGGGCGGGGCTCTGCATGACGCCCCGAGCATCGTGCTGACCCAGCTTGGCGACAAGTCGATCACTCCCGGCAAGGGGCAGATAAAGGCCGTCCTGACCAAACCCCTGCTTCAGGACGAATTGCTGCGCGCCCTGGCCCAGGTTTTCGGCCTGCGCCTGCATCTGCCGGACAATCAGCCCACGGAGCGGAGCCTGCCCCGCTTGCGCCCGCTCGAAATCCTGCTGGTCGACGACGTGGCCACCAACAGGGAGCTGGCCGGACTGCTGCTCGGCAAGATGGGACACATGGTACACGAGGCCAGCGACGGCCTGGACGTGCTGACCATGATCAGCAGACACGCCTACGACCTCATTTTCATGGACCTGCAGATGCCGGTCATGGACGGATTCACCGCCACGGGCATCATCCGCGCCTGCGAACAGGGCCTGCCGGCACCCACGGACATGGACGACAGTTTTCTGGTCAGAGCCGTACGCGAAAAGGTTCAAGGCACCTACACCCCCATCGTGGCCATGACCGCCCACGCCCTGCTCGAAGACAAGGAGCGCTGTCTGGGCATCGGCATGGACGGCTATCTGACCAAGCCCTTGCGCCTGGAGGAAGTGCACGCGGTCCTCGGCCGCTTCAGCGACACCGTCGACTCGCCTGCCGCGCCGGAAAAAAGCTTGGACCAGCCCGAACCGCCATCAGATCCGGTCCCGGCGTTTTCCGGGCAGCGGGCGGCACCGGCATCCGGCCCGACCGGTGGCTGCATGGAACGCATCCTGGCCGCGCTGAACACCCAGTACGAACTTGACCGCGAAGAAGCCATGCCGCTCGTCCACAGCCTGGCCGAGACCCTTGTCGCGCACGAACTGGGCCTTGAAAGTTGCCTGGAAGCCGCCGAAGCTGACAAAATCATACATCATGCCCACGGCATCAAAGGTGTGCTGCTGAATATGGGCCTGACCGAGGAAGGCCTGGCGGCCAAAAAAGTGGAGGAATCGGCCCGCGCGGGCGCAGCCCCCGAAACCCTGCGTCAGGAGGCCGAAAGCCTGCGACTGGCAACGGCGAACATTCTCGAAGAACTGCACATCGCCCTTGCGGGCGAACACACTTGAAGGAGACAGCATGAACACACTGACTTGGCACGGCCACTCGGCCTTCGCCATCACATCCAATCAAAAGACCATTCTCATCGATCCCTGGTTCGACGGCAACCCTTCAGCCAAAGCCGCCGCGGCGAACATCGAGGCCGATCTGATCCTGGTCACCCACGACCACAGCGATCATGTGGGCCAAGCCCTTGAAATCTGCAAACGCACCGGCGCAACTTTGGGCTGCATCGTGGAACTGGCCGCCAAGCTCAAGGCCCAGGGGGTGCCCGATAGCCAGATCTTGAACGGCATCGGTTTCAACATCGGCGGCACGGTGACCCATCAGGGCATCAGCGTGACCATGACCCAGGCCCACCACTCCTGCGAGTCGGGCGTGCCCGCGGGGTTCATCATCCGACTGGAGGACGGCTACACGGTCTACCACGCCGGAGACACGGGGATTTTCTCGTCCATGGCCCTGTGGGGCAAGCTCTACAAGATCGACCTGGCCCTTTTGCCCATCGGCGGCGTGTTCACCATGGACCCGGCCCAGGCGGCCCTGGCGGCCATGATGCTGCGCTGCAAGAAGGTATTGCCCATGCACTGGGGCACTTTCCCGGTCCTGGAACAGAACGTGGATGCTTTCAGGAAGGAACTGGACAAACTCGGCCTGGCCGACACACTGACCCAGGCCCAAGTCGGCGTGCCTCTGGGGCTGGTAAGCTGAGTAACAGGCACGGAACTCCCGTGGCCATGTGAGGAATTGAGGCCCGGTCGATCACCCGACCGGGCCGTTTTGTTTTACAGGACCGGAGGCACGATTTCGCCGCTTTCAACCATGCGCTCGATCTGATCCACATCCTTGTCGCCGCGTCCCGACAGGTTGACGATGATGATCGTGTCCGCGGAAAGCGTCGGTGCGATGCGCAGGGCATAGGCCAGGGCATGGGAGGACTCCAGGGCCGGGATGATGCCCTCCGTGCGTGAGAGCAGGAAAAAGGCATCCAGGGCTTCCTTGTCACTGGCGTGCACGTACTCGGCCCGGCCCAGGTCCTTCAAGTGAGCGTGTTCGGGGCCGACGCTGGGGTAGTCAAGTCCGGCGGAGATGGAATAGACCTCGGCGGGCTCGCCCTTTTCGTCTTTGAGCATGTATGAGTTGAAGCCGTGCATGACGCCCGGTTCGCCCAGACACAGAGTGGCCGCGTGCTGGCCGTAGCCCAGTCCCCGACCTGCGGGTTCCACGCCTACAAGCCGCACTTCCTTGTGGGGGATGAATTCGGAAAAAAGTCCCATGGCGTTGGAACCGCCGCCCACGCAGGCGATGCAGTAATCGGGCAACCGCCCTTCGGCCTCCAGAATCTGGGCCTTGGCCTCACGGCCGACGATGGACTGGAATTCCCGCACCATGACCGGATACGGATGCGGTCCCACGGCGGAACCGAGCAGATAGTAGGTATTCCGGGCATCCTGAACCCAGGACATGAGTGCCTCGTCCACGGCCTCCTTCAGGGTCTTCTGGCCGCTCTCGGCAGGCACGACCTTGGCCCCCATCATCTGCATGCGAAAGACATTGAGCTTCTGGCGCTCCACATCCACCGCGCCCATGTGGATGGTGCACTCCATGCCCATGAGCGCGGCGGTGGCCGCCGTGGCCACGCCGTGCTGGCCCGCGCCGGTCTCGGCGATGATCTTCTTTTTGCCCATCCGTTTTGCCAGCAGAATCTGGCCAATGGTGTTGTTGACCTTGTGCGCGCCCAAATGGTTCAGATCCTCGCGTTTGAGGTAGATCTTGGCCCCGCCGCAGCGGCTGGTCAGGTTGGCGCAGAAGTAGAGCGGATTGGGACGGCCGGTGAACTGCTTCTGGTAGTAATCGTATTCCTTGATGAAATCCGGATCATTGCGATAGCGCTCAAAAGCCTCGGCCAGTTCGTTCAGGATGTCCTTGATCGGTTCGGGGACGAACTGTCCGCCGTAGGTGCCAAAAAAACCGTCGGCTGTGGGCATGGTCATGAGGAGTCTCCTTGGGGTTCGAATAAAAAAAACCGCGGTCAGTCTGCACTGCCGCGGTTGGTATTTTGCTTATCCTTTGACGGATTTCAGGCCAAGACGCATCCCACGGCATGTATTTCATGCCGCCACCAAAGAAGGGAAACGCTGTTGGCCGTAGTATTCATGGAGAAAATCACTGCCCCACGCACTGAACGTTTGTCAAGCCATAATCGATCGGATACACACATGCGTCACGAGCACCAAAGGAGCACCCGTATGATCACCAAGAACGAAGATACCGCCTGGCACGAGCTCATCCCGGGCATCAGTGTCAGCACCCTGGTCCATGGAGACAAGACCCTCATGGCCCGTTTCGAACTCAAAGAGCACTCATTCCTCCCGGTCCATTCGCACATGCACGAACAGACCGGATATCTGGTCTCAGGACATATGACCATGACCATAGGCACCCAGGAGCACCATTTCGGCCCAGGCGACAGCTGGTGCATCGCCCCGGGAGTCGAGCACGGCGCGGTCATCCACGAAACCTGCCTGGCCATCGAGGTATTCTCCCCCGTGCGGAAGGATTACCTGCCCTACCTGCCGGCGGGAAAAACATACTGATGCACGCCGACCCGTTTTCCAGCACCTTCACTGTGGAAGAAACCGCATCCGCCTGCGACACACTGGCCAACCTGACCGGGCTGCCCAAGGCCCGCATCAAGGACTGCATGGCCAAGGGCGGCGTGTGGTGGTCCCGCCCCGGACGTTCGACATCCCGGCTGCGGCGGGCCTCCGCGGAAGTCAAACCCGGAGAGCGCCTGGAGATCAATTACGATCCCGCCCTGCTGGCCCTGGTTCCGGCCCAGCCGGAACTCATTGCCAAGGCCAAGCACTATTCCGTCTGGAACAAGCCTGCCGCAGTCCTGTCCCAGGGCACGCGTTTCGCGGACCACTGCACCCTGCCCCGTCTGGCCCAGGCCAAGCTCGGCTCCAGAAACGAACTGCACCCTGTCCACCGTCTGGACCGCGAAGCACGCGGAATCATGCTCCTGGCCCACGACGGCAAGGCGGCCGCCAAACTGGGGGAACTTTTTCGCCACGGCGCGGTGATCAAGGAATATGCGGCCATCGTGCGCGGCATTCCGGACTGGACCGACATCGAGGTTACCGAGCCCCTGGACGGCAAAGAGGCGCGTTCTCGCTTTCATGTTGTCCAAAGCGACCCCGCCTCCGACATGACCCTGCTCCTCGTCCGCATCGACACGGGCCGCAAACACCAGATCCGCCGCCACCTGTACGGCCTGGGACATCCCGTCATGGGTGACCCGCGCTACGGCCGCGGAACCAGGCAGGTGCAGGAGCTGCAGCTTGTAGCCAGAAGCCTGGCCTTCACCTGCCCGTTCACGAACGCGCCCAAGCAATGGGCCGTGCCCGATCTTCCATTTCCCCTGACGCTTTCTGACTGAGCCAGACCGCGTTTGTTGAATCGTTGCCCTATGCGCTGTCTGGATTTTCCGCCTGGCACGCAACGATTCAACTCTACGAGGCCAGCGAAGGAGTTCCGGCGGACCTCAAGGCCATGGCGACAACGGGCCGTTGACCGCGAAACGTTTTTTCAGGAAGTTTTCCAAGCCATTTGCTCAGCACCTCAAGGCCACGACGACAGCGGACGTGTGTCGCAACATCATGTTTTGCAAAAAGCCGCCATCCCTTTTAAGCAAGAGATGACGGCTTTTTTTTGCAGTAACATTTTTAAAATATTTAAAACTTTTATTTTAAAAAGGAGTATACCCTGTTGGTAGCCCAGCGTTGATCCATTTATCAAATCCACCATCCAAAATATACATATCTGAAAATCTCAACTTTTCCAAAGCCTTCAAAGCAAGAGGACTTTGCCTGCCTTTTTGATCATAAAGAAAAATTTTTGAATCTCTATCCAAATTATTTATGATTCTTTTAAAATTCGTTGCATAATAATGTATCTGTTTTGCACCTTCAATGTGAGCTTCATCAAATTCTTTTTCTGACCGTAAATCAATTATGATGAATTTTGAATTATCCTTATTCGCTTCAATCAATTTTTGCGCTTCCAACGCTGGCAGCAAATGCTCGCTTGCGGAAACAATTCCTAAAGAAACGAAGAATACTCCAAAAAAGAGCACAAGAGATATATAAATCTTTGAATTTCCCATAAGTTATCCGTTTGCTAAAGCAATATTGAGCGTATGTGGCTGAAATTCGACACAACACTAAGCTATGTTTTTTTGGGCTTTCGCGCAACCAGCCAGCCCGTGACATTCATTCGATGCCGCTTCTTCCAGACAGTCATCGAAGCATTACACAAGGCCTGATCCGAGAATCGGCCTTCACGTACCAATCCCTAACCGACCGAAAGAGCAGAGTTTGTGATTTATTTCGGCCCGGCATTGCCAAATATTCTCCTGCTCGCTATGGTTCACTAAACCAGTAAATTCAATTTTCACCACCATGCACAGGCTCCCCGAACATCCTCCTCTTTTTTGCGCATGCCCTTGCTTGAACCTGGTTAAGGCAGATTTCAAACCGGTTCTATCACTTTTCAATGGAGGTCAGCATGACACGACAATTGTCTTTCAAAGCGCAGCAACGTGAGGTGGAGCCGCATTACCGCAGCCAGATCGACGCGGCCGAGTCCACGGAAGATGTGAAGAAATTTTACGAACGCACCATCTTGGACTTCCTGACCAGGGCGATCGGGGATCAGGTCGAGGTGCAAACCGGGGACGTAGTTCTCGATCCAAACGAAAAGCAAGGCTATAAAGTCACTAAGAGACTGCGGGACGACGAGGGGTTCAACCGCATGCACGCCCAGTCCGACCTGCCGGACATCATGCTCCTTTTGACCGAAAGGGCGTTGAACAGACACAAATATCTGATCACAAAACAGCCGGGCAAGACGGAAAAGAAAATATTCCCGGTTCCCGGACCACGCAGAAACTGATCTTCATAACAATCCGTGCCCGCCAGGCACTTTTTGAACCGCCGCGACAAGCGAACACGCCATAACCAGGAGCGAGCATGCGACGAACGATCAAGGCCATCTACAAGGGCGAACCCGTGACCGAAGGGGCGGGCGTGAAGCTGCGGCGGATTTTCGGCTATTACGAGGCCCCTGATTTCGACCCCTTCCTCATGTTCGACGACTTCAGGTCCGACAGGCCCGAGGATTTCAAACGCGGTTTCCCCTGGCATCCGCATCGGGGCATCGAGACCATCACCTATGTCATCAAGGGAGATGTCGAACACGGCGACAGCATGGGCAACACGGGCGTCATTTCCAGCGGCGACGTGCAATGGATGACCGCTGGCTCCGGCATTGTCCATCAGGAGATGCCCAAAGGCGACCCGAACGGTTCCATGCACGGCTTTCAACTCTGGGCCAACCTGCCGGCGGCCGAAAAAATGATGGCCCCACGCTACCGTGGGCTGACAGCTGCGCAGATCCCCCAAACGACCCTTGCCGACGGCACGCGGATCAAGGTCATTGCCGGGCATGTCGAGGGCGTGCACGGCCCCATGGACGACATTGTCATCCAGCCGGAGTATCTGGATTGCTTCGTCCCCTCCGGGATCGTTTTCACCCACGCCCTGCCCGATGACCACACCGCCTTCATCTACGTCATCGACGGCAAAGGTGCGGTGGAAGGCCAATCGGTGGCCAATCGCGATCTGGTTCTCTTCGGACCCGGAGACTCGCTGGCCGTCGAGGCAGGCCCTGACGGCATCCGCTTCCTGCTGATCAGTGGCCGCCCTTTGGGCGAACCCATCGCCTGGCGCGGACCCATCGTCATGAACACCAAGGCCGAACTCGAACTGGCCTTCAAGGAATACCACGAAGGAACCTTCATCAAGCACCCCATCAACCAGCCCCTCTAAATGCGTAAAAGGCCCGGATTTTCCGGGCCTGACCGCATTTACCGCACACCTTGATGCATCCCAGCCCGCTGATTTCCTGAACAATCGTTCCGAAGCGGTTCGGTTTTGCCCAAACGTTGCCAAAGATCGAGGGGAGAGTTATGTTTTCAATAAACATTGCCTGTTCAACACCCGGCAGTTCAACCCACGACAATTCGCCTTCTCACCGTTTGATACAAACGATGTGATATTTCCTTGCATGGAGGTCAAAAGAAACCCGTATTAAAGGAGGATGAAAAAATGAAAATTCTGGTGGCTCTTGATCAATCGACCTACGCAACTCTGGTGCTCAAGAAAGCAATGGAAATTGCGGCAAAGGATGATGCGGAACTCACGGCCTTGACCATTTCCACTGCTCCTTTCAACAATCTGTACCTTGGAGAAGTTTCGGGAAATTTTCTGGATAAAATCCGCCAAGGCGTCCAGGAAACCGTGCTGCGGATCACTGAACAGGCCCAAGCTGCGGGCGCCAAGGTAAACGTCATCGCACAAGAGAGTGCTTCCCCGGCCGATGCCATAGTCGAGTATGCCGAAAAAAACGGAATCGACCTCATAGTCATCGGCAACAAGGGCGCCGGAGCGGTGGAACGCTTCCTCATCGGCAGCGTTTCAAGCAAGGTTGTTTCCCATTCCCCGTGCTCGGTCATGGTGGTCAAGAAGTAAGATCAAGCGGTCCGCAGCCCCCGGCGGCGCCCGCGAAGAACGATTGCACGTTGAAAAGCCCGATTCATGCCGGGCTTTTCAGCTTATGGGGGGGGGGCGACCCGCGGAGTTCAGTTCAACATAATGCGCAAAGCCGCAAAAATTCCGTCCCCATCGAGACCAAGCTGACAGAAAACTCCTTTTGGCTGCCGTGCTCCGCAAGATGATCCGGCCCACCCTGGCGCCACTCCATTTCCGACTCTGAACCGGGCATGGGTTTTACCTCAGGATAAAACGGCAAAAGCGACGCTTGTCCTGAACGGCTGTGATATATTGCGGATACAGAACATATGATGGATCAAACAAACGGATTTAATGTACAATATTTTCATTTCAAAAATTTTGATAATTAACTTAGCTTATTCGTTAAAACTTAATAATATAATTCGCAGGAACGCTTATTGCTCATGTCATTACATCGAAAATATTTAAAAAATATGAGGATCTGAAAAATTTAAGATACTTTTAACAGCACCTCCATCACCACGCCATTCAACACGACAAAAATCCGTAACTGGAAGTGGAGTCTGTCTCATGAATAAAATCAGGCAACTTTGGAGTAATCTGCGGTCGAGCTTTTGGTTTATGCCTTCGCTGATTGTCGTCTTCAGCATAGCCTTGGCGATGGCGTTGATCGAAGCGGACTCGGCCGGCAGTAACCAATGGCTGGCCCAGTGGCCGCGCCTGTTCGGGGCCGGGGTGGAAGGTGCGCGCGGGATGATGTCCACGATTGCCGGTTCGATGATGACCGTGGTGGGAGTCACGTTCTCCATGATCCTGGTGGTGCTGGCGCTGGCGTCGAGTCAATACACCTCGCGCATCCTGCGGAACTTCATGCGCAGCCGCGTCACGCAGGTTGTACTTGGCATCTTTGCCGGCATTTTTACCTATTGCCTGATCGTGTTGCGTTCCATTCGCGGCGGCGATGAAGGAACATTTGTTCCAAGCCTGGCGGTGTTCTTTGGTTTCGTGCTGGCGCTCGGAGGCGTGGGAACCCTCATGTTCTTCATTCATTACATAGCCTCTTCGATCCAGGCGTCCAATATCATCGCTACCGTCGCCAACGAAACTATCCACGTCATCGAGCGGCTTTTCCCGGAAAACCTTGAGCAAGGGCCTGCCGAAAACGATGACAACCTGACGCCGGATCTTCCGCCCGGATGGAATTGGCACAGCGTCCCGTCCCGGGAGAACGGCTACATCCAGATTGTGGATAACGACGCGCTTCTGCGTGTAGCGCGGGACAGCAAGACCATCGTGCGGATGGAGCGCGGCATCGGCGAGTTTGTTGTCCGGGACACCGTGCTGGTCTCGATCGCCCTGCAGGACCCGCCCGATCAAGAGACGATTGCCGCCCTGCAGACAACGTTCACCGTCAGTCGCCACCGCACGGTGGACCAGGACGCGGCCTTCGGCATCAGACAGATCGTGGATGTGGCATTGAAGGCCCTCTCCCCAGGCATCAACGACACAACAACAGCCGTGATGTGCGTGGATTATCTGACGGCGATACTGGCCTGTCTGGCGTCTCGACAAATTCCGTCATTGTACCGCTGCGAGGAAAAGGAACTGCGAGTAGTTGCAAAGGGACCCAGCTTTGAAAGTTTGCTGATCGAATCATTCGACCAGATTCGAGGCAATGCCAAAGGCAATTTCGTCATCATGTCTCGAATGATTGATGCCATTTTGACTCTTGCTGGCTTAATGGCCGCCCCACAGCGCAGGAGAGCTCTTCTTGATCATGTTCAATGGATCGCCGAACTGGCCGGGCGCACCCTCGAATCCACGCATGACCGCGCGAGAATAAACGTGCAGCTGACGCGTGCGCGCGAAATGCTCGAATCCAAGCCTGCTTTGTGCGCGGTGGAGGAAAAACGATGTTCACAGGCATAGCTGCGGACCATGGCGATAACGACAAGACCGCTCACCCCAACAGTGGCGTGGTGGTCTCTGTGCGCGGCAGTGTCGTAGATATACGTTTCGATGCCCATTTGCCCCCCATCTACTCGCTTTTACACGCGAAGGATGGGAAAATCACCATCGAGGTCCTGGCTCAACTGGACGCACATCGCGTGCGCGGCATCGCGCTGACACCCACCCAGGGGCTTGCCCGCGGCGTCGCGGTGGAAGACACGGGGGGGCCTTTGAAAGCGCCGGTCGGCAAGGGAATTCTGTCGCGAATGTTCGACGTTTTCGGAAACGCCATCGACCGCCAGGCCGCGCCGACGGATGTCCAATGGCGTACCGTCCATCGAGCCCCGCCGGTGCTGGCACGACGTTCCACCAAATCCGAACTCTTCGAGACGGGGATCAAGGTCATCGATGTCCTCGTGCCGATCGAGCTCGGCGGCAAAGCGGGTCTGTTCGGTGGGGCGGGTGTGGGCAAGACGGTTTTGCTCACCGAAATGATTCACAACATGATCGGCCACCACGAGGGCGTAAGCATTTTTTGCGGCATCGGCGAACGCTGTCGCGAAGGCGAAGAACTGTACCGGGAGATGAAGGAAGCCGGCGTACTGCCGAACATGGTGATGGTGTTCGGACAGATGAACGAGCCGCCGGGCAGCCGCTTTCGCGTGGGCCATGCGGCGATGACCATGGCCGAGTATTTCCGCGACGACGAACATCGGGACGTGCTGCTGCTGATCGACAATATTTTCCGGTTCATCCAGGCCGGCATGGAAGTGTCCGGCCTCATGGGGCAGATGCCGTCGCGCCTGGGCTATCAGCCGACCATGGGCACCGAGTTGTCGCGGCTTGAGGAACGCATCGCCAACACCGACGCCGGGGCCATCACATCCATTCAGGCGGTGTATGTGCCGGCGGACGATTTGACCGACCCGGCGGCGGTGCACACGTTTTCGCATCTCTCGGCTTCCATCGTGCTTTCGCGCAAGCAGGCCAGTGCAGGACTCTACCCGGCTGTCGATCTGCTGCAATCCAGTTCCAAGATGGCCACGCCCGGCATCGTCGGAGCACGGCATTACGGATTGGCGCAGGAAATCCGGCGCACGCTCGCGCAATATGAGCAACTAAAAGACATCATTGCCATGCTCGGCCTGGAGCAACTGTCGCCCGATGATCGCAAGGTGGTCGCCCGGGCCCGACGCCTGGAGCGGTTCCTCACGCAGCCTTTTTTCGCCACCGAACAATTCAGCGGCATCAAGGGAAAACTCGTCAGTCTCAAAGACTCGCTCGATGGCTGCGAACGAATCCTGCGCGATGAATTCAAGGACTACCCGGAAAGCGCCCTCTACATGATCGGAGCGATTGACGAAGCGAAGAAAAAAGCCCCGTCCGAGAAACCGGCAGCCAAACCCGACCCTGGGGCCAAATCTTCGGCGCAGGCCGCCCTGAAGCCTGCCGATGATTCAACGTCCAAAACACAGTCCGAACCGCAACAAAAATCTGAACAGGAGGACGAAGATGCCGCAGCCGACATTCATGCGCCTTAAAATCCTCCTGCCGTTTGGAATCTTCGCCGAGAAAACCGGCGTTTCGCGCATCGTCGCAGAGACCCGCGAGGGGGCGTTCGGACTTTTGCCGCACCGGCTCGACTGCGTCGCAGCGCTTACGCCCGGGATCCTGATCTACGAAAACGAAGCGGAGGGCGAAATTTACGTTGCCGTCGATGAAGGAAGCCTGGTCAAGACCGGTCCTGACGTATTTGTCTCCGTGCGCAACGCAATTGGCGGAAAGGACTTGGGCCTTCTGCGCGAGACGGTGGAGCAGGAGTTTCTGAACCTCAACGAGCGCGAGCAGAACGTCCGCTCGGTGATGGCGAAAATGGAGAGCGGTTTCATCCGCCGCTTCGTGGAGTTTCAACATGAGTGAAAAACCGGAAATCAAAAGCACGAAAGACCGGACCGCGTTCAGTCGGGAGGTCGGCGCCAAGGCGGCACGCAAGCTCAAGGCGCGGCGCAATCCCACGCCGGGCGTCTGGTTTGGTCTGGGCATGATGGGGCTTATAGGCTGGTCGGTGGTGGTTCCAACGCTGCTCGGCGCGGCGCTCGGCATCTGGCTGGACCATCGCCATCCGGGAAGCCATTCCTGGACACTGGCGCTGCTCGTGGCCGGGCTCGCAATCGGCTGTTTTAACGCCTGGCATTGGGTGGCCAAGGAAAACAGGGAAATGGGAAAGGAACAGGAGGACAATGATGAATGAAACCTTGACACTGGTCCTGGCGCTGGCGGCGGGCGTTTTGCTCGGCGCGCTGTTCTTCGGCGGCCTCTGGTGGACGGTCAGGAAAGGCGTTTCGTCCAAGCGGCCGGCGTTTTGGTTCTTCGGCAGCCTGTTGCTGAGAATGGGCATTACCCTGACAGGGTTCCATTTTATTGCAGGAGGTCATTTGGGCAGGCTGCTGATGTGCATCCTTGGTTTTTTCATTGCGCGCCTTGTCGTGACGCGACTCACCAGAACGGTGGAAAAGCCGGCGTGCCTGGCGCAGGAGGTCGGCCATGCGTCTTAGCCCCGATGAAATCATATTCTGGCAATATGGGTTTCTCAAACTCAACGCCACCATTGCATACACATGGGGACTGATGCTTGTAATGGCCATCGGTTCAAAAATCATCACGCGCAAACTTTCCACGGATCTGACACGTTCCCACTGGCAGAACCTTCTTGAAATCGTCGTCACCGGCATCGAGAAACAGATCGAAGAGATCGGCCTCAGTCAGCCGCGGAAATATCTCGACTTTCTGGGCACGCTCTTCCTGTTTGTTGCCGTAGCCAGCCTGTGCACCGTTATTCCCGGTTACGAGCCGCCGACCGGTTCGCTCTCGACCACAGTTGCGCTCGCGCTGTGCGTGTTCGTGGCCGTGCCGTTCTTTGGTATCCAAGAGCAGGGGTTAGGCGACTATCTCAAGTCCTATATGAAACCGACGGTCATGATGCTGCCCTTCAACATTATCAGTGAATTTTCGCGCACGCTGGCCTTGGCCGTCCGTCTGTTCGGCAACATGATGAGCGGGGCCATGATTATCGCCATCCTGATCACGATCACGCCCTTTCTCTTCCCCATCGTCATGACCATGCTGGGGCTGCTCACCGGCATGGTGCAGGCGTACATCTTCAGCATCCTTGCCGCGGTTTACATCGCGGCCGCCATACGAGTTCGCAAGCCCAAGCCTGAACCTGAGGCAACACAGTAAAGCATGAACACCGACAACAAAGGGAGAACCTATGGACAGCATGACTATTATCGCGGTGGCATCAATCATCATCGCCGGCATCACCACCGGTTTCGGCACTATGGGACCTGCACTGGCTGAAGGGAAGGCGGTCGCGACGGCGCTGACCTCTCTGGCACAGCAGCCTGACGCCTCCGCTACCATTACCCGGACCTTGTTCGTCGGCCTGGCGATGATCGAATCCACGGCCATCTACTGTTTCGTGGTCTCGATGATTCTCATCTTCGCCAACCCGTTCTGGAACTATGCCATCGCCCAGGTGGTCGGGAAGTAACGCCATGATTATCGATTGGTTCACGGTCGGAGCACAGACGCTCAACTTTCTCGTCCTGATGTGGCTGCTGAAGCGCTTTCTTTACAAGCCCATCCTTCACGCCATCGAAGAACGGGAGAAGCGGATCGCCACGGAACTCGCGAACGCCGACAAGCAAAAGGCCGAAGCCCAAAAAGAGAGCAACGAGTTTCAGCAAAAAAACGAGGAGTTCGACCGGCAACGCGACGCGCTGTTGAACAAAGCGATGGATGAGGTGAAAGCCGAGCGTGAGCGGCTCCTCGACGAAGCACGGGATACAGCCGAGGCCTTACGGGCCAAGCGACTGGAAGCGCTGAGAAACGAAGAACATAACTTGCGTCAGGCAATCAGCCGCCGGACACAGCAGGAAGTATTCGCCATCGCACGAAAGGCGCTGACGGATCTCGCCACGACGAGTCTGGAAGAACGCCTGGTCGAAGCGTTCACTCGCCGCTTGCGAGAACTGGACGACCAGACAAAGGAAAGCCTCGCCAAGGCCCTCAAAACAGGGTCAAACCCCGCCTTCGTGCGCAGCGCCTATGACCTGCCTGTCGAGCAGCAGGAGGCGATACAAAATGCGCTCAACGAAACCTTCTCGGCTGAAATCCCAGTTCTGTTCGAGACCGCGCCGGACCTGATCTGCGGCATTGAGCTGACCACAAACGGACAGAAGGTGGCCTGGAGCATCGCGGATTATCTGTCTTCGCTGAAAGAAGGCGTTGACGAACTCCTGAAAGAGAAGGCCGAACCCAAAGCCCAACACGAGCCTGAAGCCAAGGACGAGTCCGAACCTGAAGAACCCAAGCCCGGAACAAAGAGCCCATGAGCATGAAATCCGAGAGCCTTCAGAACGTTTTCGACAGCGTGTTCGACGGGATAAGCCACGTGCGACAGACATTCACGCCGCAACTGACGCCGCGGGAGGTGGGCACGATCACCAGTGTCGCCACCGGCATCGCCAAGGTGTCGGGTCTTCCCAGTGTGGGCTATGATGAATTGGTGACGTTTCCCGGCGATGTGCTCGGCATCGCGTTCAACGTGGACGAGGACGAAATCGGCGTCGTTCTGCTCGGCGAGTACTGGCATCTTCAGGCGGGAGATGAAGTCCGGCGTTCGGGCCGGGTCATGGACGTGGGCGTGGGCGATGGTCTGCTGGGACGCGTCATCGACCCGCTCGGTCGGCCCCTCGACGGCAACGGTCCAGTGACCGAAGACCGTCGCCTGCCCGTCGAACGCACTGCCCCGCCCATCATGGACCGCGCTCCCGTCACGGTGCCGCTCCAGACCGGCCTCAAGGTCATCGACGCGCTCATTCCCGTTGGGCGCGGCCAGCGCGAGTTGATTCTCGGCGACCGCCAGACGGGCAAGACCGCCATTGCCATAGACACCATCCTCAACCAGCGCGACCAGGACGTCCTGTGCGTTTACTGCGCCATCGGTCAGCGCGCCTCAGCCGTCGCGAAGGCCGTGGCAACCTTGCAGGAAAAAGGGGCGATGGAGTACACCGTCATCGTGGTGACCGAGGGCAACGATCCGCCGGGACTCGCGTACATCGCGCCTTACGCCGCGACCAGCATCGCGGAGTACTTCATGGAAGCGGGACGGGATGTGCTGATTGTTTACGACGATCTCACCCACCACGCGCGCGCCTACCGTGAACTCTCTCTCCTGCTGCGCCGTCCGCCCGGACGCGAAGCGTTTCCCGGCGACATCTTTTATATCCACTCGCGGCTGCTCGAACGTGCGACGCATTTGCGCGAGGAAGCCGGCGGCGGCTCTCTCACCGCTCTGCCTGTCATCGAAACCGAAGCGCAGGACATTTCCGCCTATATTCCGACCAACCTGATTTCCATCACGGATGGTCAGATCTATCTCTCTCCGTCGCTCTTCGAATTGGGCGTGCTGCCTGCGGTCGATGTGGGAAAATCCGTTTCGCGCGTCGGCGGCAAAGCGCAACGGGCTGCCTATCGCGCGGTGGCGGGCGACCTCAAGCTCGCTTATGCGCAGTTTGAGGAACTCGAAACCTTTTCCCGGTTCGGTGCACGTCTGGATGAAGACACCATCAAGATCATCGAACACGGACGGCGAATCCGGGCCTGTCTCAAACAGCAGGAGTCCAGCCCGGTGTCAGTGCCCGCGCAAATCGCCGTGCTTTTGGCGTTGACTGCGGAACTCTTCGACCATGTACCGGTCGAACAGATGACGGAAGCCGAAAATGCCGTGCAGGAAGCGGCTGCGGATATCCCGCCGAAGGTGATTGAGCGATTACATACAGCCGAAAAATTGAGCGACGAGGATCGTGCAACGATTATTCAAATCGCGCACAATTCGCTTGCGCGCTTCCAGCACAAGCCAACGAAAGAGCAAGAAACCGAAGAGGACAGGAAACCCGAGGCCAAGCTGGAGCCAGATCTCGAAGCCAAACCAGACGAGCTCAGGTCGGACTCAACAACCGAAGAAGATACACAGGTCAAAGTCCCGGCCGAACCGCAGTCGAAGCCCGAACCCAAGTCGGAGGGAGCTCAGCCTGAAGTCCAAACGGAGGTCAAAGCAAAGCCTGGGTCTACAATCGAGAAAAAGTCATGAGCGACACCGTGGCCAATCTGCGCCGAAAGATCAGCACGGCCGGAGATCTCCAATCCGTCGTCCGCACGATGAAGGCCGTGGCCGCCTCGAGCATTGGGCAATACGAGCAATCGGTACGTGCCCTGGGCGATTACTATCGTACCGTGGAGTTGGGTTTGGGCGCATGCGTCCGGCAAAGTGAACCAGCTCCCATGAGTGTGGAACGGAAAGGACATGCGGTTTCGGGCGGGATCGGCGCGGTCGTGTTCGGTTCAGACCAGGGTCTGGTGGGCCAGTTCAATGACGTGGTCTCCGATTACGCGATCAAGACGCTGGCGTCTCTGCCGGCCAATCCGGAGGTCTGGGCGGTCGGTGAGCGCGTTCATGCGCGTCTGGCTGATGCGGGCCTGCCGCTGACGGGACTCTTCACCGTGCCGGGTTCCGTCAAAGCCATCACACCTCTCGTGGGGCAAATTCTCGTGGAGAGCGAAAAGCATCGCAACCAGGGTAAAATCAACGAACTCCACCTCTTCTATAACCGCCCCACTTCCGGGGCAATATACGCACCCGTCAATCAGCGGCTACTCCCTCTGGACGAAAACTGGCGACGCAAGCTGGCCGAACTTCCCTGGCCGACAAAAAATCTGCCCGAAGTCATGGGCGGCGGCACATCGACCTTGCGGGCGCTCATCCACGAATATCTTTTCGTTTCGCTTTTCCGGGCGTGCGCCGAATCTCTTGCGAGCGAAAACGCGAGCCGCCTGTCGGCGATGCAACGCGCCGATAAAAACATCGACGAACTGCTGGAGGTCCTTAACGGAACCTTTCATCGTTTGCGCCAGAGCAACATCGACGAGGAGTTGTTCGACGTCGTCTCCGGCTTCGAAGCACTGAGCGGGAAGTAGCCCATGACAACGGTTTTCGAAGGCAGCTCCTGCCGGGAATCAGCGGACCATCGCCCGCAACGTATTCAAAATCCCGTCCCTATTAATGCCGACCCGGGCCCGGAGTTCCTTCTGGCTGCCGTGTTCAATGAAGCGGTCCGGAACGCCCAGCCGCTTCACACGCAGGCTGGAAAGCGCATCGTGATCGGCCAGGAGCTCAAGCACGGCGGAACCGAAGCCTCCGGGAAGGGCGTTCTCCTCGACCAGAAGCATGAAGGGCTGCGAGCCGGCCAAGGCCAGCAACTGCTCCTCGGGCAACGGTTTGACGAAGCGGGCGTTGAACACGGCCACTTCCCTGCCTGTCTCCTCGCACAGCATCCGCGCCGCCTCCAGGGCAGGGTTGACCCGGCTGCCCAGCGCCACGATGACTCCGTCCGAGCCCTCGCGCAGCAGCTCGCCCCGGCCGAGGGGAAGAATTTCCGGCGTCTCGACCAGGGCCGCGCCCTCGCCTACTCCGCGCGGATAACGCAAGGCCACCGGGCCTTCATGGGCAAGGGCCGTGGCCAGCATGTGCTGAAGCTCAGGCTCGTTGCTCGGGGCCATGACCACCAGACCCGGGATATGGCGCAGAAAGGACAGATCGTACACGCCGTGATGCGTGGCCCCGTCCTCGCCGACCAGGCCGCCCCGGTCCAGGCAGAAGGTCACGTTCAGGTTCTGCAGGCAGACGTCGTGCACGATCTGGTCGTAGGAACGCTGCATGAAGGTCGAATAGATGGCCACCACGGGCTTCATGCCCTGCGAGGCCAGCCCGGCGGCAAAGGTCACGGCGTGCTGCTCGCAGATGCCTACATCGAAAAAGCGTTCCGGAAACCTGTCCGCGAAGCAGTTCACCCCGGTACCCTCGGGCATGGCGGCGGTGATGGCCACGACGCGCTCGTCCTTTTCGGCCAGCTTGCACAGCGTGGAACCGAAAACCTCGGTGTAGCTGGGCAGCGGACAGTCCGTGAACTTTCGCGCCGCCCCGGTCTCGGGCTCGAAGCAGCCCACCCCGTGAAAGTAGGTCGGGTTGGTTTCGGCCGGCGCGTAGCCCTTGCCCTTCTTGGTCAGGACATGGACCAGAATGGGGCCATCCAATTCACGGGTCTGCTCAAAGACGTTGGTCAGCATGCGCATGTCGTGCCCCTGCAAGGGGCCGATGTAGGTGAAGCGGAAAGCCTCGAAAAGCATGCCCGGCGTGAAGAAACTTTTGAGAGAATCCTCGCTGCGGCGGGCGTATTCGGCCAGATCGTCGCCGATCCTCGGGATCTGGCGCATGATGGATTCAGCTTCCTTCTTGAAGCGCTGCACCCAGCGCTTAGACAGCTTGCGGCTGAGGAAAGACGACAGCGCCCCGACGTTGCGCGAAATGGACATCTCGTTGTCGTTCAAGACCACGACCATGTTCTTGCCCAGCCCCCCGGCCTGGTTGAGGCCCTCATAGGCTAGCCCGGCGGTCATGGAGCCGTCGCCGATGACGGCCACGACCTTGTGATCCTGATGGGCCAGGTCGCGGGCGGCGGCCATGCCCAAGGCAGCGGAGATGGAAGTCGAGGAGTGACCGACGCCGAAATGATCGAAGGGGCTCTCGCTGATGCGGGGAAAGCCGCTGATCCCGTCCAACTGACGCAGGGTGTGGAAGCGTCCGAGCCTGCCGGTCAACAGCTTGTAGGCATAGGCCTGGTGCCCCACGTCCCAGACGATGCGGTCGCGGGCGGGGTTGAAGACGCGCAGCAGCGCCATGGTCAGTTCCACCACGCCAAGGGAAGGGGCCAGATGCCCGCCCGTGGTGGACACGGTCTGAATGATCATGCGGCGAATCTCTTCGCCAAGCCTGGTCAGTTCCTTTTCATCCATGGCCTGCACGTCGCCGGGATTCTTGATGGCGGCCAAAATGGGAAAAAGTTCCTGCAGGGTTTGCTCAGTCATTGATGCTCCTAATGCGTTCTATCCAAAATATAGAGGGCCACGGCCCGCAGAAAATCGGCGCGAGGGTGGGAAAATCCCGCCAGGGCGGCCAGGGCCTGGTCCACGCTCTGCCTGGCCAGAACCCTACTCTGATCAATGCCGAGCAGGGCCGGATATGTCGATTTGCCCTGGGCCTCGTCGCTGCCCACAGGCTTGCCGAGCGCGACCTCGTCCCCGATCACGTCCAGAATGTCGTCCGTGACCTGAAAGGCCAGACCGATGGCCTGTCCATATTCTGAAGCCTTGGCCTGCTCGGAGTCGCTTCCACCGCCAAGAATGCAGCCCGTGACGCAGGACGTCTCGATCAGCGCCCCGGTCTTCTTGGCGTGCATCTCGCGCAGTTGCGGCAGGCTTGCGGATTTCCCGGTCAGCCCCATGTCCAAAACCTGACCGCCGACCATGCCACGCGGACCGGCAGCAGTCGAGAGGTGAAAAACGGCCTTGAGGATCCTCTCGGACCGCAGTTCAAGGGATGACGCGAGGGTAAAGGCCTCGGTCAAAAGGCCATCCCCGGCCAGGATGGCCGTGGCCTCGTCGAACTGCTTGTGATTGGAGGGCTTGCCCCGGCGCAGGTCGTCGTCGTCCATGGCCGGCAGGTCGTCATGGATGAGGGAGTAGGTGTGGATGCACTCGATGGCGCAGGCGAAATCAAGCACCTTGGCGGCTTCCCCGCCAACCAGCTCGGCCCAGGCCAGACAGAGCACCGGGCGCAAGCGCTTGCCGCCGGCCATGAGGGAGTATTCCATGGAGGCGACCAGAGGCGCCGGACTACTACCATCGCCAAAAATCGTGGACAGGCGGGCTTCCACCAGAGCGCCCAGGGCCTTAAGCTCGGCCTTCATTTCCTGCGGGTTCATACTTCGTCTCCGGACGCAATCCCGGACTGCGCCGCTGATTCCTGACCGGCGCTCTCGACGATGATGCGGGCCTGCTCCAGTTCCGCCGCGCATTCCTTGGAGAGGCGCACCCCTTCCTGAAAGAGCTTTACCCCCTGCTCCAGAGGCAGGTCCCCACTTTCAAGCAGGGCCGTGATCTCACGCATCCGCTCCAGCCGTTTCTCGAAAGTCTGTTGTGCTTTTGCCATGTCACGCCTTGTTTATTGGCTTTGTTTCGCGAAAAAAAGGGCCGCCGGGTCCATGGCCAGATCGAGCACGTAGAGGCCCAGGTGCAGATGCGGCCCCGTGACCCGCCCGGTCTGGCCCGCCAGCCCGAGAATCTCCCCGGCCTCGACCATGTCGCCCTGACGAACCTTTATCTCGTCCAGATGCATGTAGACGGTGAACACGCCCAGGCCGTGATCGAGAAAAACCGAACGGCCGCCATAATAATGATCCGCCGCCAACACGATCTGCCCGGGTGCGACGGCCCGTACGGGATCGCCCAACGCGGCCCGCAGATCAAGCCCACGGTGCGGGTTGCGCTCCATATCATTGAAAAAACGCTTCAGGCCGTAAGCACTGCTGACTTCGCCCGGAACAGGCCGCATGAGCGGCAAAATGAGATGGCTGTCGGGAGACACCGTGTTCAGGACTGCGCGTATTTCGGCGTTTTCGCGCGCGATGCGCTCCTGCACTGCCGCAGGGGGGCTGGCCATTTCCGTCGGCACGGTCAGGCGCTGCTCGGGAAAGTCGCGCTGCTCGACCAGAATGGAAGTCTGCACGGCCAGAGGACTGAGGCCAAGCTTGAGGATGCGCAGGGTCTCGGTGCCGGGCCTGGACTTGAGTACGTCCGTTCCAAGCAGAAATTCAACAGCCGTCTTTCCGGCCCCCGGCACAGTAAGCGTCTTCCCGGCCCACTCCACGCGCAGTTTGTCCAGCGGTGCATCGGACTCGACCCTGACCACGAAGGGCAGGCCAATGCCGATGACTTCCGGACATTCCAGACGCAACTGAGCGGCATGCAGGCCCGGACCGGGCACGGCCGAAAGGAAAAGCGTCAAAAGCATGAAAAAAAGAAATCGCCCAAACGTCATGGCAGCACCTCCGCTGAAAATTCTCCGTCCGCGACCTGCACGCGGATTTCATCCCCCGCCTGCACATCCCCCCGCGAACGAACAAAACCGGCCGAACCTCGGACCAGCGCGTATCCACGCGCCAGCGGGGCCGCAGGATCCATGGCGGCCAGACGGCCCTCGACTCCGCGCAGACTCTCCAGCCGGGCACGCACGAAACGGCTTCCGGCCTGCTCCAGGGCCCCTTCCGCCCTGTCCAGCTCCGAACGCAGCGACAGCATCGCGGCCGGGCCAAAGGATCGATACATCCGATCCTCCAGACGCGCCAGAGTCATGGCGCGGCTTTCCACCTGCGTGCCGATGGCCTGCCGCAGGCGGCCAGCCAGGCGCTCCAGTTCAAAGCCGCCGCGCTCGATGCGCCGGGCCGGGGAATGCCAGGCAAGTCCCTGTGCGTTGCGCTGCAGGTCCCGCTCGCGCAGGTCCAGCAGGCGATCCATGCCGCGCGTCAGGGCCAGGAAAGTTTCGTCAGCCTGCTGACGCAGCACGCCGCGTTCGGTCCACAAAATCTGCGCCGCGTGGGACGGCGTGGCCGCGCGCAGGTCGGCCACCAGATCGGCGATGCTCGTGTCCACCTCATGCCCCACGCCGCACACAACCGGCAGCCGCGCCCGGAACAACGCCTCGGCCACGGGCTCGGTGTTGAAGGCCCACAGGTCTTCGAGGGATCCGCCGCCGCGAATGAGCGCGATGACCTCGGCCCACCCGTCCCGGTCGGCGCGGTCCAGGGCTGCGGCGATCTGGGCCGGAGCGCTCTCGCCCTGCACCAGGCTCGGATAGACCCGAATGGTGGCCCCGTAGCCCCGGTCATCCGCGATGCGCAAAAAATCCTGCAAGGCCGCGCCCTGAGGAGCCGTGACCACGGCGACCCGGCGCGGATTGCGCGGCAGGACCAGCTTGCGATTCGGATCGAAATACCCCTTGGCGGCGAGCTTGGCCTTCATGGCCTCAAAGGCCACGGCCAGTTCGCCCAAGCCCTGCCCCTGCACCAACTCCGCCACCAACTGATAGGCCCCGCGCGGCGGATACACATTCATGCGCCCGGCCACGAGCACTTCCTGCCCATCGCAAAGCGCAAAAGACTCCCCGCTCTCCACCTCGCCGGTGACAGGATTGACCCGCTCCTCTCCTTCCTTGGAGCCCTTGGGCTGAGCCCCCTTGAACCAGACCACGCTCAAGGTGGCGTCATCGTCCTTGAGGGAAAAATACACATGCCCGGACGGCGGACGAGAGAGGTTGGAAACCTGCCCACGCACCCAGACAAACGGGAATTCGCCTTCGAGGACATCCTTGATGGCTTGGGTCAGGGTGCGGACGGAGAAGATGTGCATGTTACGATGATGTCCGTTGGGTCGGACTGTCGCGACAGTGTCGCAACAGTCCGGCTCGTTCTGGAGGCAGTTTATGCCAGACCCCACTCCTTCATCACTTCCTTGCGCCATTCCAGAACCGCATTCTGCCAATCCGCCACGGGCAGTTCTCTCTTCTCGCCCGTCTTGCGGTTCTTGACTTCCAGCACGCCCTTCTCCAGGCCCTTGCCGCCAATGACGATCTGCATCGGGGAGCCAAGCAGGTCCGCTTCGTTGAACTTCACGCCGGGGCGTTCGTCGCGGTCGTCAAACAGGGTGTCGATGCCCTGGGATTCTAGCCAGTCGTGGATTTCGCGGCCTTTGGCCATGACCTTTTCGTCCTTGGTGGACATGGCCAGGATGGTGATTTCGAAGGGTGCTATGGACGGTGGGAAGATCATGCCGTTCGCGTCGTTGTTCTGCTCGATGCAGGCCGCGACCACGCGGCTGACGCCGATGCCGTAGCAGCCCATGATGATGACCTGTTCCTTGCCGTTCTCGTCCAGGAAGGTCGCGTTCATGGACTTGGAGTACTTGGTGCCGAGCTTGAAGACGTGGCCGACCTCGATGCCCTTGGGCATGGTCAGGGAGCCGCCGCAGGCCGGGCAGGGGTCGTCCAGGGTGATGGAGCGCAGGTCCGCGTAGCCCGTGGGGGCAGCGTCCGTGGACAGGGTGATGTCACGGCGCGGGTCGACGTGGATGAGGTGCGCGTCGGCGGCGTTGGCTCCGCAGACAAAGTCCGTGTCCGCCGCGATCTCGTGATCCGCGTAGATGGCGTCGACCTTGAGGCCCACCGGTCCGGCAAAGCCCACAGGCGCGCCGGTCCAGGCCACGACCTGTTCCGGGGTGGCCAGCTCGACGCTGGTCGCGCCGAGGAGGTTTTTCAGCTTCACGTCGTTGACTTCGCGGTCGCCGCGCAGCAACACGGCCACGGCTTTGCCGTCCACGTCGAAGAGCAGGGTCTTCATGACCTGGGTCGTGGCCACGGCCAGGAATCCGGCCACGTCTTCCACCGTGTGCTTGCCCGGAGTGGCCACCTGCTCGTGCGCGGCGCAGGTCTGCGTGCACATGGGCTGGGGCTTTGTTTCGGCCTTCTCCAGGTTGGCGGCGTAGGAGCAGGATGTGCACACGGCCAGGGTGTCCTCGCCGGTGTCGGCCAGCACCATGAACTCATGGGAAAAACTGCCGCCGATGGCGCCGGAGTCCGCGCTGACGGCCCGAAATTCCAGGCCCAGGCGGGTGAAGACGCGGGTGTAGGCGTCGTACATGGCCTGATAGCTCGCGTTCACGCCTTCGTCGTCCTTGTCGAAGGAATAGGCGTCCTTCATGATGAACTCGCGGCCGCGCATGAGGCCGAAGCGGGGCCGGATCTCGTCACGAAACTTGGTCTGGATCTGATACAGGTTGATGGGCAGCTGACGGTAGGAGCGGACCTCGCCACGGATCAGATCGGTGATGACCTCCTCGTGGGTGGGTCCGAGGCAGTAGTCGCGGCCGTGACGGTCTTTGAGGCGCAGGAGCTCCTTGCCGTAGAAATCCCAGCGCCCGCTCTCCTGCCACAGGTCTGCCGGCTGGACCATGGGCATGGAGATTTCCTGGGCCCCGGCCCGGTTCATCTCCTCGCGCACGATGTTTGCGACCTTGTTGATGGCGCGAAGGCCAAGCGGCATGTAGGTGTAGATGCCGCTGGTCAGCTTGCGGATCATGCCCGCGCGCAGCAGCAGCTTGTGGCTGATCACCTCGGCCTCGGCCGGGGTTTCCTTCAGAGTGGGCACGTAGAATTTGCTGAACAGCATGAAATGTCTCCTCAATGGAATATAGGTAAATTAATTATTGATCTTATCAAAAAGGGCTATGTGATGAAACCACAACAGCCTCAATATGACGTCACTGCAAAAAGTCGTCATCCCCTTGAAGAAGGGGATCCATGCCTTTTAACTATCTGAAAAGAGTGGATTCCCGCCTTCGCGGGAATGACTCCCAGGCTTTTTCGCGACTTTTTGCATTGGCGTCTGGACAAAAAGGGGCATGGCAATGTTGTGCCGCGGCCTGCGGCACATCTGTTACTCACCGCTCCTACCCCGCCGCCTGCTCCGCCAGCCTCTCCGCCAGCTCCAGCAGGTCCGTGCCTCGCGCTAGGCCATCCGTGAAACGCCACGGAATGCCGGAAAATCCTGCCTGAGCCCCGACCAGGGCGCCCGTCAGGATGGCGCGGGCCTGATTCTGTCCGCCGCCGTTCACGGCATGGAGCACGGCTGATTCAAAGTCGTCACGGAAGCGCGCCGCCAGATAGTACGCAGCGGGCAACTGATGGTAGATGGCGCAGGGCATGCCATAGACCAGGGAGACCTTCCAGGCCGGTTCGATGCGTACATCCGGGTCCGCGACTGCGGCGGCCATGTACGCAGGGGACAGCAGCGCGTCCGGAGACGCGAAACGTCCGGCGCGCGGCGGATCGGGATCGCCCGGCCTTGGCGGCTGCAGGTTCTCGCGGGTCACGGCGTGGAACGGCAGCTCCCCGGTCTTGACCAGCTTCATGAGCCGGTCCGAAATCTCCGTGTCCAGCGGTTGCCCCTGCACCAGTTGCCCGAGCACGGCGCAGTAGGCCACGGTCAGGGACAGGACGAGGTCGTCAGCCTGAGTCAGGGCGGCGTTACCGGCCACGGCCGTGGCAAGCTGCGCGGGATCAAGGGCGTAGCGCACTGCGATGGCCAGGGTGCGCTCGATGGCCTCGGTGGTGTCGGCCTGTCCTGCGGTCTGCCCCCAAGGCAGCTTCTGTTTGACGCGCCGCCGCCAGGCCTCGCGGATGGACTGGCTGGTGTAGCTCCCCGGCCCGCTCACGGGCGTCCCGTCGAGCAGGGGAAACAGCTCATAGTCCATACGCTGGCAGAAATCCTCGGCATCATATTCGCCGCGCTCCACCAGAGAAGCCAGAGTCAGTTCGAGGATGAATCCCGCCTGGGACTGCTGCCCGGCCCGCAAGCCTGCATGATAACGGCCGGGCTTTGGGTCGGTGTAGCCGGTAATCCAGTCGCCGTAGTCGCGGCGCAGGTCGTCCAGATTGTAGTACCAATGCGGCCCAAGAGCCAGGGCGTCCCCGATGAAGGCGCCCATGACGGCCCCGACGGCGCGGTCCTGAAAATCCTTACCAGACATGTCTCACCCCCGTACGGCAGGTATTTCCATCAATCAGGATCGGCTCGCAGGCTTTCATGCCCCGCCCCGCCGCTCCTCCAGAAATTTCTCCAGCTCTTCCATGAAGGCAGGCAGCAGCTCCGCACGACCCTTGACCTTGCGCACGACCTCGCCCCTGCGGAAGATGAGGCCCGACTCGCGGCCGCCGGCCACGCCGATGTCCACTTCCCGCGCCTCGCCCGGCCCGTTGACCACGCAGCCCATGACCGCGACGGTGAAGACGTCCTCCACCCCGCGCAGCCTGTCTTCCACGGCGCTGGCCAGTTCGATCAGCCCGATCTCGGTGCGGCCGCAGGTCGGGCAGGAGATGATCTCCGGCCCTCTGGACCTGAGCCCCAGGGCGCGTAAAATCTCCCAGGCTACCAGCATTTCCTCGACGGGATCGGCGGTGAGCGAAACCCGGAGCGTATCGCCGATTCCCTCGGCCAGCAGGATGCCCAGACCCACGGACGACTTGACCGCCCCGCGCATGGCCGTACCGGCCTCGGTCACGCCGATGTGCAGCGGATAATCGACGGTTTTTGCCATAAGACGGTAGGCAGCCACGGTGCCAAGCACACTTGAAGATTTGAGCGAAATTTTGGTGTCATAAAAGCCGCGCTCTTCCAGCAAGCGCACATGCGTGAGGGCGCTCTCGACCATGGCCGCAGGGGTCGGACCGCCGTGCTTCTTCAGCAGATCTTTGTCCACTGACCCGCTGTTCACGCCGATGCGAATGGGCACTCCGGCCGCGCGGGCCGCGTCCACCACGCGATCGACCTTGTCCGGGCCGCCGATGTTGCCGGGGTTGATGCGCAGCCCGCTTATGCCCGCCTCCACGGCCTGCACGGCCAACCGGGAATCAAAATGGATATCCGCGATGAGCGGCACGGGCGTGGCGGAGCAGATGGTTTTGAGAGCCATGGCCGCTTCCAGATCGAGCACGGCCAAGCGCACGATCTCGCAGCCGGCCCCGGCCAGGGCCTTGATCTGCGCCAGGGTCGCGTCCACGTCGCGGGTGTCCGTATTGGTCATGGACTGCACGCGCACGGGGTTGTTCCCGCCAATGCCCACCCCGCCCACAGAGAGGGAGCGGGTCCTTACGCGCGGAATAAGTATGGATGCATCGTTTTGGGTCATGGCGGGGGAGCGTAATGAATTTGCCCTTCAAAGCCAAGGACGGGAAATCCGAAAATTACCCCCCCCGCTGTCAGCTAGGCGACAGACAAAAAATCATGTTATGGGCTACGACATTCCTGTCGGACCGCCATACGGCGGCAATACAGCTTCCATCACCCAAGGACCTGGCGCAAGCCATAAACGAGAAGGAGGGCACGCATGGCCAAAGAAAGGGAATTTTCGGATCTGAGCCCCTGGGAAGACGCCCAAAAAATGATAGCCAAGGCTGGACGCGACGGGGTGAACCTCGTCTGGGACCGGCTCAAAGACCAGACGCCGCACTGCACCTTCTGCGAACAAGGCCTGACATGCAGCAAGTGCGTCATGGGCCCCTGCCGCATCAACCCCAAGGGACCAAAGAAAATGCTCGGCGTGTGCGGAGCCGATGCCGACCTGACCGTGGCCCGCAACTTCGGCCGCTTCGTGGCCGCCGGAGCGGCCGCGCATTCCGACCATGGCCGGGACCTGCTCGAAACCCTGGCCGCCATCGGCGAGGGCAAAACCACGGACTACGGCATCCGCGACGAGGCCAAGCTTGAGCGCATCTGCAAGGAGCTGGGCATAGAGGTCGAAGGACTGTCGGTGCAAGAACGTGCCAAGGCCCTGGCAAACCTCTTCTTCGAGGACTACGGCTGCCGCTCCCACAACGTGGCCTTCAGCAGCCGTGCACCCCAGAAACGAAAAGATTTGTGGGAACGTTTCGGCTGCACGCCGCGCGGCATCGACCGTGACTGCGTGGAGATGCTCCACCGCACGCACATGGGCGTGGACTGCGACCCGGTCTCCATCTGCCTGCACGCCAGTCGCGTGGCCCTGGGCGACGGCTGGGGCGGGTCCATGATCGCAACCGAAGTCTCGGACATCATCTTCGGCACGCCCAAACCCGTCAAATCCACCGTCAACCTGGGCGTTTTGCGTGAGGACCAGGTCAACATCCTGGTCCACGGCCACAGCCCCATCGTTTCGGAAATGATCCTGGCCGCGACCCGCGAACCAAAGATCCTGGCCAAGGCCAAAGAGGCCGGAGCCACAGGCATCAACATCGCGGGTCTGTGCTGCACAGGCAACGAACTGCTCATGCGCCAGGGTGTGCCCATGGCCGGCAACCACCTCATGACCGAGCTGGCCATCGTCACCGGCGCGGTGGAGATGGTCATCGTGGACTACCAGTGCATCATGCCGAGCCTCGTGAGCGTGGCCGGATGCTACCACACCAAGTTTGTCTCCACCTCGGACAAGGCCAAGTTTCCCGGCGGCATCCACATGGAATTCAACTATAAGAACGCCCGCGAAAAGGCCCGTGAAGCCGTGCTCATGGCCATCGAAGCCTACTCCCACCGCGATCCGGACAAGGTCGAGATTCCGTCCAAGCCCATGTCCATCACCTCCGGGTTCTCAAACGAAGCCATCCTCGGCGCCCTGGGCGGTACGCCCGAGCCCCTGATCCAGGCCCTGCAGGCCGGAAAGGTGCGCGGCGTGGTCGGCATCGTGGGCTGCAACAACCCCAAACTCAAGCACGACCATGTGCATGTGAACCTGGCTCAGGAACTCATAAGGCGCGACATCCTGGTGCTGGCCACGGGCTGCGCCACCGTGGCCATGGGCAAGGCCGGGCTTCTGGAGCCTGAAGCGTCCTCACGGGCCGGGGCCGGTCTGGCGGAAATCTGCCAGGCCCTGGGCATCCCGCCGGTGCTGCATGTGGGCAGCTGCGTGGACAACTCGCGCATCCTGCACATCTGCGCCGTGCTGGCCAATTATGCGGGTCTCGATATCAGCGACCTGCCCGTGGCGGCCAGCGCGCCCGAATGGTACTCCGAGAAGGCAGCGGCCATCGGCCTCTACGCCGTGGCCAGCGGAGTCTACACCCACCTGGGGCTCCCGCCGCACATCCTGGGCAGTTCCATGGTCACGACCCTGGCGCTGAAAGGTCTCGATGACGTCTTCGGGGCATGCTTTGCGGTGGAGCCCGGCCCACTGCAGGCGGCGGAACTGATCGACACCCGCATCAAGGCCAAGCGCGTGGCGCTGGGCTGGCCAGCTTAGCCCGCGAGTCGGAATAAATGAAACAAGGGGGGGCTTCCCCCCCCTTTGCAAGGAGCATCGTATGAAGATCGCATTCGCAGGCAAGGGCGGGGTGGGCAAGACCACCTTATGCGCCTGGCTTGGAGACTATCTGGCCAGGCAGGGACACGACGTGTTGCTGGTGGACGCGGACACGGCGCTGAGCCTCGGCCAGGCCTGCGGGCTTGAACCCGAGGATCTGCCCGTGCCCTTGAGCGCACGCGAGGATCTGGTCCGCGAGCGCATCGGCAGCGGCTATCTGCGCCTCAACCCGGACGTGTCCGACCTGCCGGGTGAACTCAGCGTGGAACTGCCCGTCACCGCCGCAGGGGGCCTCCGGCCGGGCCGCAAGCGCCTCCTGACCATGGGCTCCATCACCGGGGCCGGGGACGGCTGCGCCTGCGCGGCCAACGCTCTGCTCAAATCCGTGCTGGCCCATCTGGTCTTGCAGGGGGAAAATTATGTGCTGGTGGATCTGGAGGCGGGCGTGGAGCATCTGGGTCGCGGCACCGTGGCCGGGGTGGACGCCCTGGTGGTGGTCAGCGAACCAAGCCGCCGGTCGCTGGAGACAGCGGCCAGGGTGGGCGCGCTGGCCGATGAACTGGGACTGACGCGGCAGGTTCTGGCGCTCAATCGCGGCATGGGCGAACCCGAACTTCCGAAAATGACAGGCCTGCCGGGCAATGTGGTGCACCTGCCGATCCTGCCGAGCCTGGTGGAGCGGCAACTGGCCCAGGCCAGCGTCCTGAATCTGGCCGATGGCCCTCTTGTCGATGACGCCTGCGCCCGGTTGCTCGCTTCAATGGGTAAAAATTCCTGACGGGTGTGAAAGACATTTGGACTGCGGCGCTGGACACAAGGGCGGGAAGCCAGCATGAATCCGGAAAAAGACGGAACACTCGCACCGAGTCCCCCGTCACAACCGACTTTTCCAGGATCGAAAGCCGGAGTTCATCATGCGCCTGACCGAAACCACGCTGCTACAGGACCTTGACCACCCGGAGATGGCCCCTCTGCGCAAGCTCTTCGTTTCCCGAAAGTATGCAAAGGGAGCGCTGGTCTTCGAACCCAAGTCCGGGGACCAGATATTCATCGTAACCAGGGGCCGGGCCCGCGTGTACCTCGCCTACCGCGACAAGGAATTCACCATGGCCATGCTCGACTCCGGGGATGTCTACGCCACGCACACCAGAGCCTTCGTGCAGGCCCTGGACGACCTCGAAATCCTCATCGCCGGAGTGCCCGAGGTCCGGCGCTACCTCGGCTCCATGCCGAGCTTCAACTCGGCCATGATCCATGTGCTTGGCGACCTTCTCTCGCACGCCATCTCGGTCATCGACACCCTGGCTTTCAAGGATGTGCGCAACCGGCTCATCGAATTTCTGATCTACGAAGCCCGGCGCATGCCGCGCTGCGTCGAATGCAAAGGCTGCGGCGGCTGCTCCGACGGAGGCATGGTCTCCCTGGGGTTGAACACCGAGCAGATGGCCACCATCATCGGCTCCTCCCGTCAGACAGTTTCCTCGCTGCTGAACGCCCTGGCCAAGGAAAAGGCCATCCAGCTCAAGGGTCGCGGCGTCATCTGCATCCCCGACATCGCCGTGCTCGAAGCCCTGACCGGGCATGAACAGTCCTAGAAATACCCCAGGCTCCTGAGCTGCCCCATGCGCTCCTCTTTGACCGCGTCCCGTCCCGAGCGCTCGCCGCACCCCGAACGCGAGGTGCAGGGCACGCAACCGAGCGACCGGTAGCCCTGGTCGTAGAGCGTGCACCAGGGGATGCCCTCACGCACCATGAAGGTCCAGATATCGAGCTCCGTCCATTCCAGGATGGGCAGGACCCGGACGTGGTCTCCGTGATCTTCCTTCCAGGGGCGGTCCGCCCGGTCCGGGTTCTCGTCGGCGCGCACTCCGGTCAAGAGGGCCGGAATGGACAGGCGGAAGATGGCCTCATTCAGGGGCCGGATCTTCAGATCGCCGCAGCAGGCCACCGGGTCAACAGCCAGCGAGTAGCGGGACAGCTCGACTTCGGGCCGAACAATGTGCAGTTCCAGATCCCACTCGCGGACCAGCCGGTCGCGAAAGACGAGCACCTCCGGAAACTTGCAGCCCGTGTCCAGATTCAGGGCCCGCACAGGAGCGCCGGGCCTCTTGGCCGCGAGCACTTCCCGCCACAGGGCCAGCACCACGGTGGAGTCCTTGCCGCCGGTCCAGCCCACGGCCGCACCAGGACCGAAACGCTCCAGCATCTCGACCATGCGCGCTCTGGTCAGTGCGATTTTTTCAGAAAGGATCATATGTCTATCCCCGCGCAAGCTGGATTTCTGTAAGGAACGCGGCTAGTTCTGCTCCGCGTGTTTGAACGGAAGTTCGATGCGAAAACATGTGCCCTCTCCCGGTGTGGATTCCACTTCCATACTGCCGCCATGACTCTTGGTGATAATGAAATAGGATACCGAGAGCCCAAGCCCCGTGCCCTGACCCGGAGGCTTGGTGGTGAAGAAAGGCTCGAAGATGCGGCGGCTGATCTCCGGCGCCATGCCCGGGCCATTGTCCTCGATCTCGATCCTGACCCGATCGCCAACACGGAATGCGCGCATGACGATACGCGGGTTCTCTACGGGCGGTGTGGTTTCGCTCATGGCCTGAGCTGCATTGCGCAGGACGTTCAGAAAAACCTGCTCGATCTCCGTCTCCGTGCAGGCAAGCTTGCCAAGTCCCTCTTCGATTTCGACCTGCAAATCTATTTTCTTGAAATCATAAAACTTTTTTAAATCGTAATCATTTCTGGCCAGCGCCAGGGAATGTTCGATGAGGGTCGGCAGATCGCACTGGGAGCATCCCGATTCCGCCAGCCTGCTGAAATCGAGCATGCGCCGGATAATCCCCGCGGCCCGCATGGCCGCCTCCTGAATATCCGAGATGAAGAGGTCGAGCTTGCGGGTGCGCATGTATCTCGCCATAAGCTCCATATCCAGGCCGATATTCTGGGCAACCTCGGTGTTTTTGGGAAAATCGGGCCGCGTGCGCCGCACGAGGTTGTGCGAAGCCTGCAGGATGATGCCCAGGGGATTATTGATTTCGTGGGCGATGCCTGCGGCCATCCCTCCCACCGATCGCATTTTTTCGCTCTGGATCATGATCTCCTGTAGCTTCTTCATCTGCGTGATATCGCGCAACACGGCCAGCAGATGCGACACTCCGTCGATCTCCAGGGTCTGGCAGTTCATGGCGCAAATTGCGGAGGAACCGTCCTTGCGCAGGGCTTCGAAATCAAAATCGCGTAACATGCCGTCACGTTCCAGACGGCTGTATATCTCTTCCCGCTCTGCGGGATTGCGATAAATGCCAAGCTCAAGCATCGTCCTTCCCAGTACCTCTTCCCGGGAATAACCGGAAATATCCACGAAGGAATGGTTGACGTCGACAAACTGGCCGGTGTCGACATTCATCAGTACGATGGCGTCGGGCGAGAGGCGGAAGAGCTGAGAAAACTTCTCTTCGGACTGACGGAGCCGCTCCTCGGCCAGGCGGCGCTCAGTAACGTCGGTATGCGTCCCGCTCAAAAGCAGCGGCTTCCCCTCAGCGGCACGCTCAATGACATCCCCGCGTGCCAGAATCCATTTCCAGCTTCCATCTTTCGTACGCATACGAAATTCTGCGATGTAGCTTTTCCCTCCATTGGAAGACACAACCTCTTGAATCTGCTGATAGATTTCTGGAAACTCCTCGGGATGGCAAAGATGTTTCCAGGTCTGAAAGGTCATGGGCAGCTCCTGGTCACTGTAGCCGAGCATCTCGTACCAGCGAGGGCTGAAGTACGCCTGACCAGTTTCGAAGGACCATTCCCAGACGCCGTCGGAACTGGCCGATATCGCCCGGGAAAGGCGTCCCTCGCTCCTGGCCAGGGCCTGATGCGCCTGGTCGAGGTCGCGGTAAGAGCTGTTCAGTCGCTCCAGCAACTCATGAAAGGCATGACTCAGGCTTGCAATTTCATGATCGGCCTTGAGCAAAGGAGCGTTGAAGGTCAGGGTGGCGGCGTCCATTTCCCGCATGGACTTCCCCAGTTCGCGCAACGGATTGACCACCGACTTGCTGAGGCGGCGGCGCAGCAGAAGCTGCGTACAGAGCAGAGTCAGGACCAGGATGCTGAGCATGAAGACGAAAAAACTCAGCGACTGCTTGCGAAGCAAGGACAGGTCATAGCTGATGCGGACCCAACCGATGGTTTCGCCCGCCGCTATTATCGGCCGAATAAAGCGCAAGGTCGAAAAGTCATGGTCAAAGGCATAGGTCGAGATATCGTCCCAGCGGTCAACGTCAAGCGGCTCCGAGATCTCCGCCGCCTCTCCCCTCGACGCGGCGGCCAAAGGGAGTCCCTTGGCATGGTACAATTCAACCCGCAACACATCTTCGACCATGCTGATCTCGGCCAGACGCATATCAAGGGCCAGGATGCGCCGTTCGAAGAGTTCGTTGGCGAGGTTGTCCTGCTCGCTGGAGACCAGGGTGTCGAGGATACGACAGACGGTATGGATGTTGTCGTCCTTCCAGCGCACTTGCATGAAGCTGCCCAGGGCAACAACCAGGACTCCGATCACCGCAAAGGTGACCAGAATGTCCTGGTTCATGCGCTGGGAGATACTTTTGTTCATAGACCCGGCACCACTTTCTTGACGAATTCGACCTTGTCGGGAGTGATGCGCAAAACGACCAGGGGTTTAGAGGGATCACGCGAGTGCTTGAAAGTGATGGAACCCGTCACGCCGGGATAATTCTCCGTCGCGGCCAGGGCATCCCGGATGGCGGCCGGATCGACACTGCCTGCGCTGCGGATGGCGTCAGCGACCAGCCCAATGGCATCGTAGGCATTGGCATTGCCCGCATCGATCATTGTCAGCGCATCGGGACCGAATTCCTCAAAGAGAAGTTTGACAAACGCACGGCTGGCTTCGGAATCCAAATCCGGGTGCCAGTGGGAAACATAATAATTTTCGCCCTTGGCCGGGTCGAGATACGGGTAATGCTCCAAGGCCGTCCACCCGTCCCCACCCAGAAAGGGCATGTCCAGACCGGCACCTCGCGCCTGTTTGAGCAGCAACCCCGAATCGCGGGTATATCCGGCCACAAAAACCAGGTCCGGAGATGTTTCGCCGATGACGCGCACCTGCTCCTCGAAATTCATGGCGTTCTGCAGATAGCGAAGCTGTGTCGCCACGGTCCCGCCCAGCGCGGCATACTTTTGGCTAAAAGCATCGCTCAGGCCTTCACTGTAGACATCGCCGGCAATGGTCACGACCACCACCCGTCTGGCCTGCAGGTCATTAAAGGCAAAACGGGCCAGAGCTTTCGCTTGCAGCGCATCGGTGTAGCAGACCCTGAAAATGAAATCTCCGAGGCCGGTGACCTCCGGCGCGGTGGTGGTCGCGCCGATCATGGGAATGCGAGCCTCCTGCAGCACCGTCCCCATGGCCATGGCCTGGGAACTCCAGGACGGACCGACGACTGCCACGACCCCGGCCCGTACCGCGTCAAAGGCGGCCTGCCGCGCACCAAGGACCGTACTCAGCGTGTCGAACTCGACAATCTCCAGAGGCCGTCCCAAAACCCCGCCTTGAGCGTTGATGTTTTTGACCGCGAGCTTGACCATCCAATAGTTGGGTGAATTCTCCTTCGCACCGGCCCCGGTTTTGGCGAACACGCTCCCGATTTTGATCGGATCGACGGGCTGTGCCTGACAGACGGCGGACATGCACAATAAAAACGTCAACGCACTCGCCGCAAAAACCGGACGAAACCCGGAAGCGCGCCACAAAGACCATGCGGAACATTTTTGAAACATCAGGCAACTCCATGTGCTTATAATCATCACCTTACGTGTTTCCTGGGAGCACCGAACAATTGGAGGCCGCAGCATGGGCCAGACCAAACTTGGGCACGTTGTCATACATCGAATACTGCACGAACACTCAAAAACACAATACCTCCCGTATGACGCAATCAAAAATCCATCCCATGACGACACATGTCGTTGACAGCACACCGCAAGCATTGCAATCTCCTGAAAATTCGGCAAAATCTTCGTTATCTGACGAAACGGAGCACACAGCGCAACCAATGACCGATTCCCACCATCCCTTCCCTGACCCGCAGGCCTTCCGGCAACGTGCCACCGGCCTGCGCCGCAAGATCGGTCTCCTGCTCCTGGTCATATCGGCCGCGGTTCTGCTGCTCTCAGTGGCCATCGGCCAGCGCGTTATGCGCGACCTCACCACTGACCTGAGCCGCAGACTGGCCGTCGCCGAAGCGCAGCTGACCCGCGAAAAGATTCAGGCCCTGGTTGGCCGGGAACTGGCCATGGCCCAACGTTTCGCGGGTCTGAGCGCCCTGACGGACTGGCTTTTGACAGAGCAGGAAGCTCCGGCCCGGACCCGCTTCCTGGCCGAGGCCGCAGGATTCCGACAGGCTTTCGCCGACCAGTCCTATTTCGTCATACATCATCGCACCCTGGCCTACTACTACGCCGACCCCAAAAACCCCAGTGCCAGATACCGCTACACCCTGAATCCGGCCAAGGGCGATGACGGGTGGTATTTTTCAACCATGGACCATGCGGTTCCCTACACGCTCAACGTCAACCCCGACGCTACGCTCAAAGTGACCAACCTGTGGATCAACGTGCAGGTCCGCAACGCGGCGGGCATACCACTGGGTCTGGTCGGCACCGGCATGCAACTGGACAGGTTCCTGAAAACCATGCTCACGCCACGTTCAGCAGGGGCCATGAGCTTCATTGTCGACGCCCAGGGGCGCATCGTGGCCCATCCCGACGCGGACAGGATCGAGTACGGCGCCATGGGCAAACACGACACCTCCCGCACCGTGTTCGCCGAACTGGGCGAAGAGAGCGATCGCGAGGCTCTCGCCCGCTCCCTGGCCGAAACACGGCGCAGAGGGTCGGATGTGAATCCGCTGCAAGTCGCCACGCTGCACGGTACGCGCATGATGGCCCTGGCACACCTCCCGGAACTTGGCTGGACCGTGGTCAGCAGCGTCAACCCTGCAGCCGAGGGCATCCTTTCCGCGAACATCATCAACCTGACGCTAGTGGGCGGCGCGATGATCCTGCTTCTGGTCATCCTGACCCTGACCCTGGGCTTTGACCGCATGGTCTTGCACCCGCTGCTGAGCCTGACCGACTCGGCACGCAGGATCGCCATGGGTCGATATGAAACCCGTCTGCAATCCAACCGCAATGATGAAATCGGTGAACTGACCCGCGCCTTCGACTCCATGGCCGCCCAGGTCCAGACTCACACCACGGAGCTTGAGCAGCGCGTGGCCGAGCGCACGGCCCAGCTTGAGAGCACCCATGCCGAACTGGCCACCACCCATCGCCAGTTGACCGAGAGCATCCGCTACGCGAGCCTCATCCAAAGGGTCATCCTCCCGGACCGCCAGCTGAGCGAGCGCCTGCGCGGACAGTATTTCGTGGTCTGGCATCCGCGCGACGTGGTCGGCGGCGACTTCTACCTGTACCGGGAACAGGCCGAAGGCTGTCTGTTCGGCGTGATCGACTGCGCGGGTCACGGTGTGCCCGGAGCCTTCATGACCATGATCGCCCACGCCGCCCTGGAGCGCGCCACCCTGGAGAAAAACTGGCAAAACCCGGCCGCACTGCTGGAACGGGTGGATCTGGCCGTGCGACGCATGATGCCGGACACAAAGCGTCTGGAGCGACTGGCCACATCCATGGATATCGGATTGTGCTTTGTCGAGTGGAAGACCCGCCAGGTCCATTTTTCGGGCGCCCACATCGACCTCTTTGTTGCGGGCAACAGCGAGGTCAAACACTTCCGAGGCGACCGGGGCGGTATCAACGACCGCAGGCCCCGCCCCTTCACCTGCCAAACCATGGACCTTGAACCGGGCAATGTTTTTTATCTTGTCACCGACGGAATTCTGGACCAATCCGGCGGAGACAGGGGCCTGCCATTCGGCCGGAGCGGCTTCGCGAGATGGATCAGAGAACATTCCGGCCTGCCTCTTGAAGTTCAGGAGGAATCGCTCACCCGCGAGCTGTCCGGTTATCGTGGAGACCACCCGCAACGCGACGACATCACCGTGCTGGCCTTTCGTTTTGAATCCCCCGTCCTCACCGAGGAGAACGCAACATGACCACCCCCGACCTTTTCGACCTGCGGGAAATCTTCGACCAGCAACAGATCATGGTCTGCTTCAACGGCCCCATCAACGCCGCCCTGATCGAGGAGATCGGCCGGGCGCTGCGCGACTATCTCAATCACCAGCAAGAGCAGCCCAGCGCCGTAGCCGACATTTTCGCCGTGTACATAGAAATGACTCAGAACATCCGCCGCTACGCCGATCAACATACGGAGCTCGTAGGCGCGGCCAGCGCGGCCATCGTCGTCTCCCGCGAAGACGGACATTATGTCGTCAGCGCGGGCAATGTCGTGACCCCGGACGACGGCCGGGAACTGCTCAAGCGCGTGGACGAACTGGCGGCCATGGATCGGAACGAACTCAAGGCGTTCTTCAAGGCCCAACTGCGTCAGCCGCGAGAAATCCTGAACGGCAGCGCCGGTCTGGGTCTCATCGACATGGCCCGCAAAGCGTCCCGCCCCCTGGTCGCCACCGTGCGGGAAATGGATGGGCTGCGCAGTTTCCTGAGCCTGCGCGTCGTACTTTAACTCTTCGAAATACGTAACGAGAATATCATGAACGATCTTGAACTTGCGCAAACGCCCAGCACCCCAGCTGTGCGCATGGACCATGAAAAGGGTCGCGTCTTCATGGCCGGAGACTCCTACCCGGAAAATCCCTTCGAGTTTTTCCAGCCCATCATCGACTGGATCGACACCTTTCTGAAGGAAAACTCGCGCCCCCTGGCCTTCGACCTGGAGCTCATCTACCTGAACACGAGCAGCATCCGGGCCATGATGGACATCTTCGACCGGCTGGAGGAAGCCCATCAGGGCGGACGCCAGGTCAACGTGCTCTGGAGTTATGACCCCGACAACGAGCGGGTCGGGGAACTGGCCGAGGAGTTCAAGGAAGACTGCACCTTTCCCTTCGCCATCGCCCCGAGGTCATGAACATGCCTCCGCATACGATCGACGACAACCTGGAAGAACAGATTGAAGCCCTCCTCGCCGCCGATACTCCTGCGGATGGGTGGAAAGAACCGCTGCGCGAACTTTTTCAGCGCTATATCGATCAGCAACGCCTTCTGGACCGACTGACCCACATCGCGGACCGCTTCCAGGCCGCCGAACGCGAACGCAGCCAGGGCTATCTGGTCAATTACGAAAAAAAGGTGCGGCAACTGGAAAAGATCGTGCGCATCAGCGACCAGTACCAGACCATGCTGCATCAACTTAAGGAACGCCTGGAGCATGCCTCCAACTACGACTCCCTGACAAATCTGCCCAACCGCCGCTACATGACCATTCGTCTCGAAGAGGCCGCGGCCCAGGCCGCACGAAAGCCCGAAGCCGGTTTCACGGTCATGATCGCGGACGTAGATGACTTCAAGGCCGTGAACGACAAGTTCGGGCATGCTGCCGGTGACAGGGTCCTGCAGGCCGTGGCCCGCGCGCTGGAAATCTCGCTGCGGGAATACGACATGTGCGCGCGCTGGGGCGGCGAGGAATTCCTGCTCCTTTTCCCGGCCTGCGAAAGCGCAAATGCTCCACTCGTGGCGGAGCGGCTGCGCATCGCCGTGGCCGAGGCGCCCCGAATCAGCGAAGAAATCCCCGCGCCGACGATCAGCATCGGCTATACGCAGCACCGCCCCGGCGAGAACATCGACAAGACCCTGCTGCGCGCCGACGAAGCTCTCTACAAAGCCAAGGACGCGGGACGGAATTGCTCGATCGGCATGTGATTCACAACCTCCGCGCCCCGTCTTGACACCTCCCCCCGCTTGTCCTAGCCAGAAACCAGTTTTTGCAGGGGTGGCGAGGAGCCTGAGATGATACCCGTTGAACCTGATCTGGATCATGCCAGCGAAGGGAATTGCAAGACTGGCCGCAATCGCCGGCAAACTTCCTCGCCTCCGCTGCCTCCACAACTCTTCGTGCGAGGTGCCCCATGTCCGATCTGTCCCAAAAAGCAGCCGAAAATCTGCGTGCCATCAGGCGTTCCAAACCCCTGATCCACAACATCACCAACTTCGTGGTCATGAACTACACCGCCAACGTGCTCCTGGCCTGCGGCGCGTCCCCGGTCATGGCTCACGCCGAGAACGAAGTCGAAGAGATGGTCGCCTACGCCGGGTCACTGGTGCTCAACATCGGCACCCTGACCGACGTCTGGGTCGCGGCCATGCTCAAGGCCGGACGCAGGGCCACGGCCCTGGGCAAACCCATCATCCTTGATCCGGTCGGCTCCGGGGCGACCCGCCTTCGCACCGAAACCGCCAAATCCATCCTGGCCCAGACAAAGGTCAGCGTGGTGCGCGGCAACGCTTCGGAAATTCTGTCCCTGGCCGGCCAGGGCTCTGCGACCAAGGGCGTGGATTCCACCGACTCCATCGAGGACGCAGGCCGCGCCGCAGGACTCCTGGCCCGCGAACTGGGCACGGTCCTGGCCATCACCGGCCCCACGGATATTGTCACCGACGGGCATCGCACGCTGATCATCGAAGGCGGACACGCGCTCATGCCCTACGTCACGGGCACGGGCTGCTCGGCCACGGCCCTGGTCGGAGCCTTCCACGCCGTGGACCCCGATCCCGTATCCGCAGCGGCCACGGCCCTGGCCTTCTTCGGACTGGCCGGGGAAAGGGCGGGTGACATTGCAGACGGTCCCGGCTCTTTTCAAATCCATCTCCTGGACGCTCTTTTCAACTTGAGCCCCGAAGATCTGGCCAAAGGCTGCCGTATCCGCGAGGAACATCATGCCTGATCTGTCCCTGTACCTGGTCACGGACCGGAGTTTATCCCTGGGCCGATCCACCGTGGACATCGTCCGCGCCGCCGTGGCCGGGGGCGTGACCTGTGTGCAGCTGCGCGAAAAAGAGTGCTCGACGCGGCAGTTCGTGGCCGAGGCGCGGGCCGTACGGGAGCTGCTGGCCGGGACCGGCATTCCTCTGATCATCAACGACCGCCTCGATGTGGCCCTGGCCGTGGGCGCAGACGGCGTGCACCTGGGGCAGACCGACATGCTCATGGCCGACGCCCACCGACTGGTCGGAACGAACATGCTCATCGGCATCTCCGCCGAATGCGTGGACGACGCCGTGCGCGCCGAGGCCGAAGGCGCGGACTACGTAGGCATCAGCCCCGTCTTCGCCACCCCGACCAAGACCGACACGGCCCCGGCGCTGGGCCTAGACGGCATCGCCCTCATCCGCGCGGCAGTATCCCTGCCCCTCGTCGGCATCGGCGGCATCGGCCCCGGCAACGCGGCCGAGGTCATCCGCGCCGGATGCGACGGGATCGCCGTGGTCTCGGCCATCGTCTCGGCCTCGGACCCCAGGAAAGCAGCCGCAGAACTCAAAACCATCATTCGCCGAGCCAAGGAGCATCCATGAACCAGCGCACATATCACCGGGTATTGACCATCGCCGGGTCCGACAGTGGCGGCGGCGCCGGAATCCAGGCCGACCTCAAGACCATCGCGGCCCACGGCTGCTACGGGGCGAGCGTCATCACCGCACTGACCGCCCAGAACACCCTGGGCGTGACCGGCATCCACGCCGTGCCCGTGGACTTCGTGGCCGCGCAGATGGACGCAGTGCTCGGTGACATCGGGGCCGACGCGGTCAAGATCGGCATGCTCTTTTCGCCGGAACTGATCCGCGCCGTGGCGCAGGGCCTGATCCGGCACGGGGTCAAGACCGTTGTCCTCGACCCGGTCATGGTCGCCCAGAGCGGGGACAAGCTTTTGCAGGACGAGGCCATCGAGGCCTTGAAAAGCGAGCTCATTCCACTGGCGACGCTCATCACGCCGAACCTTCCCGAAGCCTCGGTGCTGCTGGGCCGGGAGATCGCCACCCAGGCGGCGGCCATGCAGGCGCTGACGGAGCTTGCGGCCATGGGCTGCGGGAATGTGCTGATCAAAGGCGGCCATCTGGAATCGGGCGACAGCGACGACTGCCTCTGGCTCGGCCCCGCAAAACGCACAGTGACCCTGCCGGGCGTGCGCATCCCGACCCGCAACAACCACGGCACGGGCTGCACCTTGTCTTCGGCCATCGCCTCGAACCTGGCCAAGGGCGAGGATGTGGAGACGGCCGTGCGCCACGCCAAGGAGTACATCAGCGGAGCCATCCGGGCCGGAGCCGCGTACGTCATCGGCCGGGGCCACGGGCCGGTGCACCACTTCTACCGGTTCTTCGAGTAACCGTGCACCTCACAACGCCCATGCAGACCGCCCCGGACATCGTCCTTGAGGGCGTCAACCTGGACTTCGACGGCCAGCCGCTCTTCGCGGACCTGACCCTGACACTTCCGGGCGGTAGGACGACCTGCATCCTGGGACCGAGCGGATGCGGCAAGTCAACTCTGCTCAAGCTCATGACCGGATCGCCGAACCTTGATTTCAAGGGGAGGATTCGTTTCGAGCCCACAACAGACAGCACAGTGGCCTGGATGAGCCAGAACGACCTGCTCCTGCCCTGGTTCACGCTGCTGGACAACGTCCTCCTTGGAGCGCGGCTTCGGGGCTCCCTTTCGCATGAAAAACGCGCCAAGGCCCTGGCCCTGATCCAGGAAGCGGGCTTGACCGGCTACGAGGACAAGCTGCCCGCCGCCCTATCCGGGGGCATGCGCCAGCGCGGCGCGCTCCTGCGCACCCTCATGGAAGAGCGGACGGTCATCCTCATGGACGAGCCCTTCTCCGCTCTTGATGCCCTGACCCGCGTACGCCTGCAAAACCTGGCCGCACGCCTGACCGTGGGCGCGACGGTGGTGCTGGTCACCCACGATCCCATGGAGGCGCTACGTCTGGGCCACAACATCGTCGTCCTTGGCGGCGCGCCCGTGCGGGTGCTCGAAACCATCGAACCCGCAGGCCGCCCACCGCGCGAAGCCGGCAACCCGGAAGTGACCGGCCTGTATGCGGGCCTGCTCAAGCGACTCATGAACGGGGAGGCGGCATGAACATCCTGCGCCCCCTGATCCTGACGGCAGGCTTTCTCCTGCTGTGGCAGCTTCTGGTCACTTTGACCGGGGCCCCACCCTACATCCTGCCCGGTCCGCTCCCCGTCGCCCACGCCCTGATCGACAAGTTTCCACTACTGCTCTCCCACCTGGGCACGACGCTGGCCGAGATCCTGCTTGGTCTGGCCCTGGGCACGATCCTCGGCACAAGCGCGGCCCTGGTCATGATCCTCTCGCCGCTCCTCAAACGCTGGATGCTGCCCGTGCTGGTAGTCAGCCAAGCAATCCCGGTCTTTGCCCTGGCTCCCATCCTGGTGCTGTGGCTGGGCTACGGCATGGCGTCCAAGGTGGGCATGGCGGTGCTGATCATCTTCTTTCCGGTGGCATCGTCCTTTTACTCGGGCATGCAGCGCACCGAACCCGACCTGCTGGAACTGGCCCGCATCATGGGAGCCGGGCCCCTGGCCGTGCTGCGCATCATCATCATCCCTTCGGCCCTGCCCGCCTTCGCCTCGGGCCTGCGCGTGGCCACAGCCGTGGCGCCCATCGGAGCCGTGGTCGGGGAGTGGGTCGGGTCGAGCGCAGGGCTGGGCTTCTACATGCTCCACGCCAACGCCCGCATGCAGATCGACGTCATGTTCGCGGCCCTGACCGTGCTGGCAGTCACATCCCTGACCCTTTATTTTTTAATCGACCGCCTCCTTGACAGGCTTGTCTTCTGGCAGCCGAAACAGGGGATACAGTGAACACGCATTTTCGCATACGCCTGGGTCGTCCCCGCGAACAGGCTTGTACCCATTGGGGTGAACCCATGCCCCTCGTCTCGGATTAGGCAAACATCCCCGCATGGGCCTCGGTGTCATCCCCGCGAAGGCGGGGATCCATCTTCACCTCGGTTAAAAAGGCATGGATTCCCGCCTTCGCGGGAATGACACGGAGATGACTTGAAGGAACTGACAGACAAATGCTTCGCGATGCCCCTCTTTAATCGCCGTCACAGCGTTCCGGTTCGATCCGGGCCGGGGCCGGCAACTGTCTGACTGAGCCAGGCATCTGAGTGTCATCCCCGCGAAGGCGGGGATCCATCTGGGCTGGCGGCAAATGTCGGTACCGCAGTCAAGTCATCCCCGCGAAGGCGGGGATCCATCTTCGCCTCGGTTAAAATGGCATGGATTCCCGCCTTCGCGGGAATGACATCGAGGTGATCAGAAAATGATGTGCAAGGGCCAGACGGTCAAATACGCTGAGATCCCCCCTCTCAAATCGCCGTCCCAGCGGTCCGGTTCGATCCGGGCCGGGGCCGGCAACTGTCTGACTGAGCCAGGAATCGTTTGTTTTCCCGTCGCCTCCCGCCCGAAGCGAACCTGTATCTTCGGCAGCAGCGACGGGAAAACAGTACGAGGCCGGTGAAGGAGTTTTGGCGGCCCCGGCCCGGATCGAACCGGAACGCGGCCGCGCTGATCCAATCCATTTTTGATGTAGCCTTCAAAGGCGGAAAAACCATGGATTCCCGCCTTCGCGGGAATGACACTGAGATGACTTGATGGTGTTGTGCACTGGACAGACAAGCTAAACACGGCGCAACGCGCCCAACCCAAGGATAACCCAATGAAAAAAATCGCCCTTTTCCTCGCAACCCTCCTCCTCTTCGCCGCCTCGGCCCAAGCCCAGGCCCAAAAACTGACCGTCCTCCTGGACTGGTTCATCAACCCCGACCATGCCCCTCTCTACGTGGCCCTGGAAAAAGGCTTCTTCAAGGCGCATGGCCTGGACGTTGAAATCATCGCTCCCTCCAACCCCAACGACCCGCCCAAGCTCGTGGCCGCCGGGCAGGCCGACATCGCAGTGTCCTACCAGCATCAGCACCAGATGCAGGTCAGCGAAGGCCTGCCGCTGGTCCGTATTGCCACCCTTGTGGCCACGCCGCTCAATTCCCTGGTGGTGCTGGAAGACGGCCCCATCAAGTCCATCGCGGACCTGAAGGGCAAGACCATCGGCTATTCCGTGGGAGGCTTCGAGACTGCGCTTCTTAAAGTGATGCTTGGAAAAGAAGGACTGACCCTGGACGACGTGAAGCTGGTCAATGTCAACTTCTCCCTGTCCCCGTCCCTGTTCACGGGCCAGACCGACGCCGTCATCGGCGCTTTCCGCAACTTCGAGCTGAACCAGATGGACATCGAGGGCCGTCCCGGAAAGGCATTTTTCGTGGAGGAATATGGCGTACCGACGTACGATGAACTGATCCTTGTCGCGGCCTTAAGCAAACTTTCCGACCCAAGACTGCGTCCCTTTGTCGACGCATTGGAGGAAGGGGTACAGTATCTGATCAACCATCCTGACGAGAGCTGGAAGCTCTTCGTCTCCGGCGACCGTGCCAGCCTCGACGACGAGCTGAACCGCCGCGCCTGGAAGGACACCCTACCCCGCTTCGCCCTGCGCCCGGGAGCTCTGGACAACAAACGCTACACCCGTTTCGCGGAGTTTCTGCTGAAGGAAAAGATCGTGGACAACGTGCCCGAGCTTGAGAAATGGGCGGTGGAGCTGCGCTGAGCTGAACGAACCCCCGCTAAAAAACGAAGCCGGGCGGCTGCAATCACGCAACCGCCCGGCATTTTTTATCTGCCAAACAAAAGTCTCCGAAAAAGAACGCTACAACTCGCGCTCCCGCGAAAAGAAAACCCCGCCCAGCATCACCACGCCAAAGATGGCAAGATACGCCACAACGGCCATGCCGTGCGAAAAGCAGGCGGCGAACATCATGAACAGGCTACCGAATATGGCCAAAGAGGGCATGATGTAGCGTTTGAACACCGAAAAGTCGGATTCTTTTTTCATGAAGACCACGAAAATCGGGATATACAGAGCATAGATTGTCACGATGGGCAGTTCTGAAGGGTCGAAACAGAAAAAGCCGAACCAGGGTGTGGTGAGATTCGCTCCATAAAAGTAAACCAGCCAGAATGCCGACAGCAGGAGCCCCAAAACGGCGGAGTTTGTGGGCATGTTGGTCGCGTTGTCGATCTGTTTGAACATGAACGGGTGTGGGCCCTGGTTTCTGGCGGAGATGGAGTAGATGCCCCGCGTGCACCCCAGCATCAGGCCATTCAGGGTGCCCAGACAGGAGATGATGACAAAAACGAAGATGAGCGTTCCGCCCAGGCTTGAAAAGACGGTCTCGAAAGCCAGCTTCGCCCCTTCCTGACCGCCTTCCATCAGGGTCTGATTGGTGACCGCGCCTGCCAGGCCGACGTAATACAATATATAGACGATCATGACCGTGAAGGTGCCCACCATCAAAGCCAGGGGAAGATTCCTCTTGGAATTCCTGAGCTCGGCGTTGATGCTGGTGGCAATGATCCAACCCTCGTAGGCGAAAGACGTGGCAACGACGGCGGTGAACACCGCGATGACCGGATCGACTTGAGTAACGGCGGTGGTAAAATTCTGCACGATCATGCCGTTGTCCAAGCCGAACACCGTGCCGACCACAGCCATGAGCAAAAGCGGGATCAGCTTGACCACGGTCGTCGTGACCTGAAATTTTCCGGCCAGCACAGGGGAGAGGGCGTTCAAGGCATAGCTCGACACAAGGTAGAAACCGGAAATGGTCATGCACTCGCCCCCGGTGATGTCCCATCCGAACAGCACGGCCGTATACCTGGCCGAGACCCAGGCCAAAACCGAGGTCAGGGTCGGGTAATAGATGAGCGCCATGAACCAGCCGACGTAATAACCGTATTTCTTGCCCATCGCGGCTTCGGCGTAGTCGACGATGCCGTTCACGCGCTCGTATTTCGTGGCCATGAGCGAGAATGTATACGCGCAGGAGATCATGATGAATCCACCGATGATCCAGGCCAGAATCCCCAGCGGCAGATTTCCGCCGGTGGCGGTGAGAATTTTTTCGGCCTTGAAAAACACGCCGCTGCCAATGACGATGCCTACGACCATGGCGATGGCGGTGAAAAGGCCGTATCTCTTGTTCAACTCCATGCTCATTTTCCCATTCTCCTTGTCTCTTCGGAACCAATATTTTGGAAAATAATATATTATCGAGTGAAAAACATCCAAATATGACGCAATGAAACACTGAAAGCGCTGCAACCATGCAAACAATGCTAGCTGATACTGGCGTCAGGATGCTTCGTGCTTTGAAAAGGCGACCCTCGAAATTCTGTATCAATTCATCCGGCAAAAGATGCAGAGCGGCCCTACCCGATGAAGCGGGTATTGTAAACGTGCAGAGGACAATCTACGCTGCCCGGCCCGCCCCCCTATTTCCGGACATTCCGGACACGGTCGGTGGATTGGACATAAGAGAGGGAGCGCTCCGCATTTAGCATAATCTTTGCTAGGATGGTGGGCACAGAGGTAAAGATTTCTCGCCGAATCGCCTATAAGAACGACATCAGGCACCTTTTCAAAGGAACAGCATCATGAATGTACACGCCTCAGACAATCAGCATGTCCAGCAAGCCTAGATGACCGCGCATCATTTCCGATGCGCCACGCTCTTTCGATTGCCCGGACACGCTTAGCGAACCAACGTGACCTAGGTGCCACCCGCAGTTGTGCATACGGCCGGAGCCCCCTGCGCGGAGAATTTCAAGCAACATATTGGCATTGTGCAAAATAACTGATATGTTTTTTTAATAAATCGCGTTCACGATGACTTGCTGAGAAGCAGTTTTAAGCCGCATCGCAGGCAAATTTTTCGTAACTCCCACATTCGGAGCATTCCATGCCGGAAAACAGAAAGTTCAACAGGACTGCAAGCCTGCAGCGCTGCGCCGTCATATCCCCGTCTCTGGCCAGCCCCTGCCCGGCGAGGATCATCAATCAAAGCCCGGACGGACTCTTGCTGGAGTTGGATTACGAGGTCGCCGTCGACGATGTGGCCGTGAACATCTATCTGGCCGACGAAATCAGGGGCACCATCGACTACGAAAGCAACAGTTTCCTGACAGGCTTCATCCGCTGGTGCAAAAAAGACACGGACGGCTGGGCGGGATTTTATCAGGCTGGGGTTCAGCTCGTCACCACGGCCCCTCGCAAAGACTGGAGATGAACTTTCCGGTATTTTCCGGGCCCGCTCATTCACTCGCCGGTCCCTCTCCAGGGGCCGCGTTGCATCCACCCATCACTCTAGCGGCGCCTTGACGGGTTCCGGCAAACATACCAGCGCACATTGACTGGCCGTGCCTTTGCGGCCCACAGTCGCCTGCCGTAAACACGAACACCGGAGCCCTCCATGCTGCGCACCCTGTCACAATGGATCGAACGCCATTTTCTGACCCTGGCTGTGGGGTTTTCCCTGCTGGCCCTCTTTCATCCTCCGCTTTTTGCCTGGATCAAGCCGCACATTGCCCTGGGACTTGGGATCATCATGTTCGGCATGGGCTTGACTCTGGACTTTAGCGATTTTGCGCGGGTGGGCCGCCAATGGCGAACGGCGGGGCTCGGCGTAGGGCTGCAATATCTGATCATGCCGCTTATAGCCTGGGCACTCTGCCTGGTACTGCGCCTGCCGCCCGAAGCAGCCGTGGGCGTCATCCTGGTCGGATGCTGTCCTTCGGGCACGGCGTCCAATGTCATCGCCTATTTTGCCAAGGCCGATGTGCCCCTGTCTGTAGTCATGACTCTTCTCTCCACCCTCATTGCGCCTCTGGCCACACCTGCGCTCGTGGAACTGCTGGCCGGAGAACAGGTGGACGTCGATTTCTGGGCCATGGTCCGCTCGGTCTTCTGGATCGTGGTCTTTCCGCTGCTGGACGGTCTCATCCTGCGCCATCTGCTGCGCGAGCGACTGAAACCGCTGATCCAAATTTTCCCGTCCATCTCGGTAGTGACCATCTCCGCCGTCATCGCCTGCGTGGTCGCCCTCAATCAAAAGACGATTCTGGAATTTCCGGCGTTGATCATGCTCGCGGTCATCCTGCACAACGCACTGGGCTATCTGTGCGGATTCTGGGGAACACGCATGCTGGGAGGTGGGGCCATCACGGCCCGTACGATTTCCATTGAAGTGGGGATGCAGAACTCAGGATTGGCAGTGGCTCTGGCCGGAACGTTTTTCGGCCCGACGGCGGCCCTGGCGGGAGCCATTTTCAGCCTGTGGCAGAATTTGACAGGCGTGGCCCTGGCCCGAATATGGAGCCGGGATGCTCAGAATGAAGGGGACAAACTTCGCGTAACGAAGTAAAAAGAGATACCCTGCGGCGGGCGTGGATGAAATGGGAAATCCTTGCCGGGTCAGACCCTGATTGAGGTCACGCCTCTGGAGCCGGCCTGCAAACGACCGAGGATGTCCAACACGCGTTCGTCCTGGGCAGCTGAAGAAGCGTCACCATCCGCTGTATGCTTGGCCAGGCGGGCCTGGAACTCCGCCATCCAGTCCACGCGGCCCGAACCGTCGGCCGCGGTCAGCAGGTTCGAGGAACCCGCGAAGCTTGGATCAAAACTCATTGTGGCGTGGTCTCGCAGGCTGATGAGTCCGTTGTCGTAAAGCATCGACGAGACCTTGGCCAGGTCATCCCTGGTCATGGAACTCAAGTCCACTTCCTTGCCGATCTGATGCCACAAGGACTCCTGCGGCGGCGCCGCGACCATGGCGGAACCGGTGGATTCGGCCGAGGGACGCCTGATTGCGTCGGCCAGGGAACCGATGATCGAAAATGCCGTTTTGGCGATGCCGAGAGCGGCCAGGGGTGCGATGCTCATGGGATACCTCCGGAAAAATGTTCCTGCTACATCATCTTAGTGCAGAGATTGTTCCGCCGAGAGCACAACCGCTCCTTGCCCGCAACAAAAGCCATTGGAGTTTTGCTTGCCTGCCCCGCACGCGAGGAGTAGGCGAACCCCTCAAACCAGCAAGAACACCATGACAATACCAGCCCCCCTTAAAATACGCGCCCTGCTCATCCTGGCTCTGCTCGCGGCCTTTCCACCGCTATCCACGGACATGTACCTGCCGGCCCTGCCCTCCCTGACCACGGACTGGGACAGCACCGAGACCATCATCAACCTGACTCTGGTCGGCTTTTTCGTCAGCTTCAGCCTGGCGCTGCTCTTCTATGGCCCACTCTCGGACCGCTACGGCCGCAAGCCCGTGCTCCTGGGCGGCATTTCCCTCTACATCCTGGCCTGCCTGGTCTGCGCCCGGGCCGAAAGCCCCGTGGCGCTCATTGTCGGACGTGTCCTGCAGGGAATGGGTGCGGCCTCGGCCTCCACCCTGTCCCTGGCCATGACCAAGGATTACTTCGTTGGCGCGGAGCGGGAACGGGCCCTGGCGCACATGGCCGTCATCGTCTCCCTGGCCCCCATGCTCGCGCCCGTGTTCGGCGGAATCATGCTCACTTTCGCCAACTGGTCCGCCATCTTTTATGCCCAGATGCTCCTTGGCGTCTTGGCCATCTGGGGGGTCTGGAGACTCAAGGAACCCGCCCCCGCCACGACGCGCACCCTGGGGCAGGTCATGGGCAGCTACATAAGGCTGATGTGCAATCCGCGCTTCATGACCCTATGCACCCTCATCGCGCTGGGCATGACCCCGCTTTTCTGCTTCATCGGCGGGTCGTCCTTCATCTTCGTGACCTATTTCGGCCTGAGCGAGCAGGAATACAGCTACTTCTTCGCCTTCAATTCCGCCGCGCTCATGCTCGGATTCTGGATCTGCGGCCGATTGCTCAAACGCATTCCGGGCTTTCGCATCATCCTCTTCGGCTATGCCGGGATTCTGGTCAGCGCCACGGTCCTGGCCCTGTGCTCCGGACTCGGCCCCTGGGGCATGGCACTGCCCATGGCGGCCATGACCATGAGCCTGGGGCTGACCCGCCCTCCGAGCAGCAACTTCCTGCTCGAACAGGTCAAGAACGACGCGGGATCGGCAGCCTCGCTGATCATGTTCACCTATTTCGTGTGCGGCGCCACGGCCATGTGGTTCATCGCCCTGCCCTGGGACAACAAGATCCTGACCATGGCCGTGGTGGGCATGGTCACGAGTTCGCTGGTGCTGATGCTGTTGCCTAGACTGGGCCGAGCGCAGCAGGAATGATGCTCTGAGTTAATGCGGGACAGTTGAGGGGCTCAGGAGTGGTCTCCCGAAGTTATTCTTTGACCTGATCCGCCAGAAGCTGCCGTCCCTTGTCGGTCAGGCGGTATTTCTGCAGGCGGCTGCTGGGTTTGGCGGGGAGGGTCATTTCAATCAGGCCACTGTCCAACGCGGGCCTAAGGTACCGCTCGCGGAACGATTTGCGATCACGCAGCCCCAGAGCGGACTGCAGGGCTTCACGACTCATCTCCGCACTCATCGCCGCAAGCAGTTCCCCGACCTGGGGGGTAACCTGGGGGGCGACTTGGGGGGTGAGGGTGAACAAAGTATCCAGAATCATCTGAAGCATGAAGGTGATGAACGGGGCGGAATCGGCCTGGCTGGAACTCTCCTGCAAAGCCAGGTAATATTCGCGCTGGTGGTCGAAAACGAGGCTTTCCACCGGCATGTCCGCGAGCAGCGGGGTCCAGTGTGCCAGAATCAGGCTCTGCCACAGACGCCCCATGCGGCCGTTACCGTCGGCAAAGGGGTGGATGAACTCAAACTCGTAATGAAAGACCGAAGCGGCGATGAGCGGATGGACATCTGTCGCCGCCAGCCAGCTAAACAGATCGCCCATCAGCTGCGGAACCCGGCTCGCTGGAGGAGCCATGTGCACCACCCGCCGACCCGCCATCACCCCCACGCCGCCACTCCTGTACAAGCCCGCTTCGTCGATCAGGCCGGACATCAGGATACGATGCGCTTCGAGCAAGTCCGATTCGCTTGCCGGACGCCAGGTTCCGAAAAAATCATAAGCAGCCAGCGCGTTTTTCACCTCCTGCACCTCGCGGGGCGGAGCAATGACCCGCTGGCCCTCCAGGATCGCGGTGATCTGCGCTTCGCTCAGTGTATTACCCTCAATGGAAAGCGAGCCTTGAATAGTGCGGACACGGTTGATGCGACGCAGGCGCAAAGCGCTGGCCTGTTGCGTAAGCGCAGTCAACCGCCCGACAGCCTCGCTGATCCCGGCGACGAGATTCAGAATCTGCGGAGTAATGGTAAAAGGCGGCCGGTATTTCATGCCGCCTCCCTTTGACTTTGATCGTGCGCGCGACAGAGCGCGGAAGCGAAGACGCGTGCAGAGTATGATTGTCGCATAGAGTTACTTTCGCAACAGATTACATTCATGGATTTTTCATATAAATTTGCATCTGAGTACTGCTACTCTAACAATGGTCATAACAACTCACCCTCATTTCAAGAGGTAATCGTAGCGGAAAAACCTGACATCGGGAAGTTCCCGCATGGCACCGGAATCGGTTCGATCATTTCGAGTATGTCCTCGAAATGGTCTTCAGGGACACTGCCGCTGTTCCGGCAGGAATTCGGGATAACCGATGGCCTTGCCAACTGACGGGCCAACAAGAATTCATTGCCGCGTTCGTTAATAGGATTGTGTTCCAAAGTGCACAAAAACAAAAGAACCCGCCAAAGACTTTTGCGTCTTTGGCGGGTTCGTGAGTGCAGAAGATGGTGGGCCAACAAGGAATCGAACCTTGAACCTGCTGATTAAGAGTCAGATGCTCTACCAATTGAGCTATTGGCCCATCCGGTCGGAATATACGAAGCATGTCAATATATTAGACATGAAAACAAATTTCGCGCCGACAACGAAGAGGCTTCTACGGCTTTCCCTCTGGGCAGTCAAGAGGAAAAAATGATGTATTGCAACATATCAATTATCAATGGAAAAATCAGTCTCAAAGGACTGAATCGAAGATCATCTCTACCCCTTTCCCATTCACCAATCGCTATTCACCTTAAAGCAGGTACTTCACGCCTTCGCAATCCGACAACGCCCGGCTCAGACAGTCAAGCTGCTCCCGGCTCTCGATGCGCATGCGCACGGTGTAGGTCACATACGATCCGTTGCGGGAAACGTTGCTGGCGCACGGCGTTTCGGTGAAGCCGTGGGCGATTATCGCCTGGCAAATTGCCGCGAAAGCTTCATCGGTCCGTGTGGCGATTATTTTATATTCCCAGTGCAGGGGAAACTCGAGTTCCGGCTTGTTCATCGGGGCTCCTTGTTGACGGATGGATGCCGGACAGCTAGTCCAAGGGCCAGCGTCCGTGACGGACTTCATGACTCAGGCTTTTTCGGACAGTCAATACCTAAATTTCCACAGGGCGAGGTGCGGATGGAGTCCATCCGGGAAATATATCGAATTGGCGCAGGTCCTTCCAGCAGCCACACCATGGGTCCCAAACTCGCCGCCGAGCAGTTTCGGGCCCGGGCACGCGCCCACGGGGCGACGTCGTTTAAGGTGGTCCTGTACGAAAGTCTGGCCGCCACCGGCAAGGGGCACCTCACCGACAGGGCCATCCGGGAAGCCTTGGCCCCCTTCCACGTCGAAATAGTCTGGGCCCAGGACCAGCAGCGGCCCGAACACCCCAACGCCATGGACTTTACGGCCTTGGACGAAAACGGACACGTTCTCGACAGCTGGACCGTGTTCAGCATCGGCGGCGGCGCGCTGCGCGACAGGGGCTCAACCTTCGCCACGCCCCAAGTCTACCCGCTGCAAAGCCTGACCGAAATCATGGATCTTTGCGCTGAAGAAGGAATCACCTACTGGGAATTCGTATCCCGCCACGAGAGCGAGGACATCTGGATCTTCCTGGAAGGCATCTGGAACGCCATGCGAGACTGCATGGAACGCGGCCTGAACACCGAGGGGGTGTTGACCGGCGGACTGGGTTTGGCCCGCAAGGCCAGCTCCTACCACCAGAAAACCCTGCTCGGCGGACTGGAGATGCGCCGCACCGGCCTGCTGGCCGCCTACGCGCTGGCCGTGTCCGAGGAGAACGCCTCCGGCGGGACCGTGGTCACCGCCCCGACCTGCGGGGCCAGCGGAGTGCTGCCCTCGGTGCTGCGCTATCTGCAGGAAAGCATGGGACTACGCCCCCGGTCCATCCTGCAGGCCCTGGCCACGGCCGGGCTGATCGGAGTGATCATCAAGAAAAACGCGTCCATCTCCGGGGCAGAGGTCGGTTGCCAGGGCGAGGTCGGTTCGGCCTGCGCCATGGCCGCGGCGGCAGCCGCCCAGCTCATGGGCGGCACCATCCGCCAGATCGAGTACGCAGCCGAGATGGGGCTTGAACATCACCTGGGTCTGACCTGCGATCCCGTGGGAGGGCTGGTCCAGATACCCTGCATCGAGCGCAACGCCATGGCCGCCTCGAAGGCGGTGAGCATCGCGCACATGGCGCTTTTATCGGACGGCTCACACCGTATCCCCTTTGACGAAGTGGTGCGAGTCATGAAAGAGACAGGACACGACCTGCCGAGCCTCTACCGGGAAACATCTCACGGGGGGCTGGCTAAAGCATATGGCGAACGCAAGGAAAAACGAGGATCCGCATGAAGAGAGATGAAGAATTCGAAGAACTGCCTGCCACCAGGGAATCAGAAGAACCGACCAGCCGTGGCAAGGAACTCAAACTCTTCACGATGTGCATGAAGAAGTTCATAAAGAAGATTTTTCAGCATATGGTCGCGACCCGTTTCGCTTCCTGGAAGGAACTGGCCATCCACGATCAGGACGGTCTGGCCTACCCCATCTACAACTACGTCATTGAGGCCTCCGACCCCCGCTTGCGCCAGACCTACGCCGAATACGGCCTGGAAATCGACGGCGGCACGCTGCTGGCCGATCTGTCTGTATCCGCCATCCTGGAAGAGGAAGGCTCCATCGGCCTTGAATTCTATCTCTACGAGACCACATCCATCGTGCCCTATGTATGCGATGATTTCGAGGCTGTGGAGAATGAGCGGCCAGACATGTCCCATTTCCGCAGGATCAACCACGCCGACTTCGAGACGCTCTACGACGAACTCAAGAACAGCAATATTTTCGATGACATCTATTACGAGTTGAACAAGTCCATCCTGCTGATCGAGCTGTCCGAACGCGAAGCGCTGGCCCAGATGAAAAAAGACAGCCTGCGCATCATCTCCGGCATCTTCGCCCGGGCCAAATCAATCTCGAACCTGAACACCATCACCAACACCGACATCAAGGAATTCAAGCTGGATTTCGAACTCGAAGGGCGCAAATTCTCCCTTGTGGTCTTAAACGGTCACGACGCGGACAATCTGCCCGTCTACTCTTCCGTGCTGACCATGCCCGAATACAAATCCGTGGCGCAGTATGTGGATCTGGACACTCTCTACGAAAAATTCCTGAAGGTGCTGCGAGCCAAAAACATTGCCGATCCCGAAGCGATCCTTCTTGAAGCGCTGAAACCCCACGATCGCACTGCGCAAAGTGCACTGGCAGGAACGCTCAATCAATAAACCGGGTGCACCCGATGCGGCGAATCCTTGACCCCCATCGCCAAACCACTATAGATTATCTTCAGGACTCTTTTTCCATGCGTGGATCGGAGAAACACCGTTTCAAATTGCAACCCAGGAGTTTAACTATGCGCTATAACAAAACATCGCTCATGCTTTGCCTCTTCCTGATCGCCAGTACCGGCTTGCTCACTTCCTGCGCCTCCAGTCGTTCGGCCCAGGTGTATTCCCGGGACCAGGCCATGCAGGAAATGCGGGTCAATTACGGCACGGTTCAATCGGTCAGGGCCGTGCAGATTGAAGGTACGAAGAGCGGTGTCGGGGCAGTGGGCGGCGGTGTAACCGGCGGCGTGCTCGGCAGCATGGTCGGCGGCGGCCGGGGACAGGTGCTTGGCGCGGTGGTCGGCGCACTGGGCGGCGCAGCTGCCGGAGCCATGCTTGAAGAAGGCGTGACCAAGAAAAACGCGCTTGAAATCACGGTGGAATTGGACACAGGCGAAATCCTGAGCGTGGTTCAGGAAGCCGACCTGCAGTTCTATGCCGGAGAAAGAGTACGCGTCCTGCGCGCCAACGACGGCTCGTCCAGGGTCCAGAAGTAACTTTCCCGAACGCTTTTGGCTGACTGCTCAATAATACAAAATTCACAGGCCGTTCAAAAATGGTAAGATGCAAGGAAGCGAAAAAATCCAGGGCGCGCAGTGTATTAAGCATACATAAGCGGTCTGGATTTTTTCGCTGACGCAGCAGATTGCCGTTTTTGAGCGGCCTGTCAGGAGATGAAGATGGAGCTCTCGCTCGTACCCATCAAAAACCCGCACGCCCTCAATCTAATCCTGGGCATGTCCCACTTCATCAAGACCGTGGAAGACGTGCATGAAGCCATGGTCAACACCGTGCCCGGCGCAAAGTTTGGGCTGGCATTCTGCGAAGCCTCGGACGTCTGTCTGGTCCGGACCTCGGGCACGGACCCCGAACTGGTCGAACTGGCCCGTGACAACGCGCTGGCCCTCTCTGCCGGACACAGCTTCATTCTGTTCATGCGTGACATGTTCCCGGTCAACGTGATCAACACCATTCAGAACGTGCCCGAAGTGGTGCGCCTCTTTTGCGCCACGGCCAACCCGGTTCAGGTTATCGTGGCCCAGACGGATCAGGGCCGAGGCATCCTCGGCGTGGTCGACGGTTTTGCATCCAAGGGCGTCGAAACCGACGAAGACAAGGAAAAACGCACGAAATTCCTGCGCATGATCGGCTACAAGTTCTGACATGCCGGCTTCGCAGCCCAAACGCCCGACAACCGTTCTGGTGGTGGACGACGATCCCTTCATCCGTGCCACCACCGGAGCGAGTCTCAGCTCCCGGGGTTTTACGATCCTGCAGGCCGGCAACGGGCAGGAAGGCCTGGACATGTTCCAGGCCCACGGGCCGGACCTGCTCATCGTCGACCTGAAGATGCCGGTCATGAACGGCCTGGAGCTGTTGTCTCGGCTCTCCGGCGTAATGCCGCGCACCCCCGTATTGGTCGTTTCCGGCGAGGGGGGCCTTGATGAAGCGGTCGAGGCCCTGCGCCTCGGTGCCTGGGACTACCTGGTCAAGCCCATCGTTTCGCCCACGGTCCTCCTGCATGCCGTGGACAAGGCACTGGAACGGGCCGCGCTGATCCGCGAGAACGAGGACTACAAGCTCAATCTCGAACGACAGGTGCAGCAACGCACCCTGGAGCTGCAAAAGGCCAACCGTGAACTTGAGCAGCAGTTTCTCAAGCAGCAAAAGCTGGGCATCATCGGCACCCTTGCCGGCGGCATGGCCCACGACTTCAACAACATCCTGTCCTCCATCGTTTTCTCCGCAGAACTCATCCGCGGCTCCGTCGAGGCAAACGATACCCCGGACCAGGAAGACCTGGAGCGCATCCTGCGCGTCTGCCAGCGCGGCACCTCGCTCATCCGCAGCGTGCTGCATTTTACCGGCAAGATGCACGAGGAATTCATCCATTTTTCCGTGCGCGACACCATGCTGGAAACCCTGGACATCATCCGGGGCACCACCAATTCGCGCATCGAGATCAAGACGCGGGTGGGCCACACTCTGGGCACGCTTTTTGGCGACCCGGTCCATCTGCAGCAGATTCTCATGAATCTGACCAACAACGCCATACATGCCCTCGCAGGCACCGAAGAGCCGTGCATCGAGATCTCGGCCACGGCATATGATGACCAGCAGCCGGATATCATGATCACCGATCCAGAAAGCATGCTCGTGGTCATAAGCGTGAGCGACAACGGGCCGGGCGTGCCCGAAGAAAATATGCCGAGGCTGTGCGAGCCGTTCTTTACCACCAAGCCCAGAGACGAAGGGACCGGGCTTGGACTCTTCGTCACGCAAAAGATCGTGAAGACGCTGCGCGGCAAGCTGCTCTTCTCCCGAAACAATGCAGGCGGCACCACCGCGCGGGTCTGCCTGCCCGCAAGCCGCAGCCAGCTCCCGGCCTGCGCCGAGTGCCTTTCAATTCCGAACATTCGGGGCAATGCGCAGCGCATCCTGATCATTGAGTCACTTCCGCAAGTACGCGCCGCCATCAGCTCCTGTCTGACCAAGCTTGGTTACCAGATCTGGCAGACCGACAGCGTGGCGCGCGGGTGCGAGCTTGTGCAGGAGGAGCCGATGCGGTTCGATCTCATCCTGACCGAAGACGGCCCTTTGAACAGCCTCGATACGCTCTGCGCGACCGCGCAACAGGTCAACCCGGCCCTGCGCATCATGCTGGCCACGGACTCTCCTCTCAGGAGCATCGCCTGCTCGCACCACGCGGTGTGTCGCATCATATCAAAACCGCTCGACATGGTCGCCCTTGGCCAAGCCCTGCACCATTGCCTGGCGGAATGTCACTGCAAAATTTGAAATACGCATTGCCTCACGCTTCGTCCGTTCTTATCTGTCCTGCCACAAGCAAAGGAGTATTCTTATGGAAAGCGTTGACATCCTCATCATAGGCCAAGGACCCGCCGGCCTCTCGTCCGCCATCTACACGGCACGAGCAGGCATGCGCACCCTGATTCTGGGGTGTGCCCCCAAAGTTGCCGGCGATTATGAAATAGACAATTATTTCGGATTCACCGAAACCATCACCGGAAAGGATTTGATCGAGCGAGGCAAAGCCCAGGCCGCAAAATTCGGGGCGAATATGCGCTGCGACCGGGTGCTCGGTATTCATCAAAATGATACAGGCGCTTTCGTGGCCAAGACTGAAGACAACGAGATCGAAGCCGCGTCCATCATCCTGGCCACCGGCGTGTCCCGCATCAGGCCCGGCATCTCAAATCTGAGCGACTATGAAGGAAAAGGCGTGTCCTACTGCGTCAGTTGCGACGGATTCTTCATGCGCGGCAAGCCGGTCGTGGTTGTCGGAGAAGGCAACTTCGCCGCCAACCAGGCCCTTGAACTGCTGCAGTACACTTCAGACGTGAAGATCTGTTCCCAGGGCAAGGAACTGTCCATCAGCGAAGACTTCCTGTACCGCTTGGAAGAAAACAAGATCCCTACCCTGGAAGACAAGATCGTCACCCTGGCCGGGGAAAATGGGCTTGAAACGGTCCACATGGAATCTGGCCAAAAGATCGACGCCCAAGGCCTCTTCGTAGCCATGGGGCAGGCCTCTTCCAGCGACTTCGCCTACAGCCTGGGCCTCGTGCGCAACGGCCAGTTCATCGAAACGGACCGTGAACAGCGCACCAACGTCCCCGGCATCTTCGCGGCCGGAGACTGTGTGGGCCGCTTTCTGCAGATCAGCGTGGCCGTGGGCGAAGGAGCCCTGGCCGGACGCGCGGCCATCAACCACTTCAAAGAGAGACGCCGCGCACTTCTTGACAAAGAAGCGAAGTAGGACTTAACAACCGTTGCTCCTCACGAGAGGGCCAATAGCTCAGTTGGTAGAGCCCCCGGCTCATAACCGGATGGTCCCAGGTTCGACCCCTGGTTGGCCCACCATTCACACAAAAATAGCCCGCGCAATGCGGGCTTTTTTTCGCCAATCGCAAACCATTCCGGGTACTTATATTCATTATCCTTCAGCGTCTTTCATTTTGCTGCTAAGTGTGTAAACTCATTTTTGGGGTATCAATTTGGGGTATCTCACCCCATATGGGGTATCTTGAGTCAAAAATGGGGGTATCCAATGCTTACAGACGCACAGATTCGAGCAGCAAAGCCATCCGACAAGGCGTACAAACTTTACGACGCGGACGGTCTCTTCCTCTTCGTCTCACCTTCCGGATCAAAGTTGTGGAGATTGAAGTATCGAGAGAACGGAAAAGAAAAATTGGCGAGTTTTGGCAAATACCCCATTGTCACCCTTAATGAAGCCAGACTCAAGAAAGACGAGTTCAAGATCGCTCTGGGCCGTGGCGAACTGCCGCCCAAGACACAACGAAAAGACGAAAGCCTCGAACAGATCGCCCGGGAGTGGTATTCCAAAAAAGCCCCAGGCTGGGCGGAGTCACATGCTGTCAAGATTATGCTCGGGTTGGAGAAAAACGTGTTTCCCTTCATCGGCAGTCGCACAATGGACACCCTTGAGCCCCCCGAGATCCTTGCGCTCTTGCGGCGCATCGAAGCCCGGGGAGCGGTAGACCTCGCACACAGAACACGCGGAATAATCGGACAGGTATTCCGTTATGCAATCGCGACCGGTCGCGCAACTCGCAATCCGGCAGGGGATCTGGTTGGAGCGATCCCTCCCGCTCGGGTTCAACACTACCCCGCCCTCACCGACCCGACGGAAGTCGGAGCACTGCTGCGTGCAATCGAGGCTTTTACCGGAACACCCCATGTGCGCGTCGCTCTGCGGCTTGCCCCCATGCTTTTTGTACGTCCTGGGGAACTTCGAAAGATGGAATGGTCGGAACTGGACTTGTCCGGCCGGGAATGGTGCATTCCGGCAGAAAAAATGAAGACACGGAATCCGCACATCGTCCCCCTGGCCATTCAGGCAACTGAATTGCTGGGAGAGTTGCCCAAGGTCGGACAGTACGTTTTTCCCAATGGCGGCAAAGACAAGTCGAAGGCCATGAGTGAGGCGGCTATCAATGCCGCCCTTCGACGCCTCGGTTACGACACGAAAAGCGAGATCACGGCCCATGGGTTTCGCGCCATAGCCCGAACGCTTCTGCATGAACGCCTGCGCATCGATCCAGTCATCATTGAGCACCAACTTGCGCATGCAGTGCCCGACACCCTTGGACGCGCCTATAATCGAACCAAGTTTCTCGATGAAAGAAGGAAGATGATGCAACTATGGGCAGATTATCTGGACGAATTGAAGGCAGGTCAGGGCCGCAAGGTGTTGCCTTTCACGGTCAACGAGTGACATCTCCTGCGATGACTGCTAATATTTGACAACGTGGATAGACGCGATAGTCTCTCCCCTGCCCCGGGCTTGCCTGGGGCTTTTTTTGTTCAAAAATGCTTCACAGTTTATATAAAAAACTATTATTAAATACTATTTACTATACACAAATTTTTGATTTGAATTTTACACTAATGTTTATATTAAAAATATAAATTTAAATCATTTTATTTGTGAATTATTCATTGAACAATTCAACTATTTTTACATTCAATCCCTTGGCAATTATTGCAAGAGTTTCAAGCTTACATAACTTGATTTGATTTGTTCTGGCTCGCTCAATAATTTTTGTGGACAACTTTGTTTCATTTGAAAGCGCTACTATGGATATTTTTTTCTCTTCCATGATTCGCTTCACATTACTCGTAATCCCTGTTGTTTCCGAACGAATATCGTAAATTGACATGACCCCACCACCGTCCTGATTATTTTGGGTGAGACTAGCGGAAATCTATTGACAAGCCCAACGTAATATATTACTAATTACAACAGGATCAGCACCCAGTTCGTGCTGACATTGGCGATAACTCACCAGAAAAAACTATTTTTACGTACAGCTATGAAAACAATCGTCATCGGAGACATCCACGCTGACTTTGGGGCGCTCAACAGGTTCTGCAACAAGAAACGGCCCGACATCATACTGCAATGTGGCGACTTTGGATGGTGGCCGCACCGCCACGGCACGGACAAGATCAGCAGAAATCGTCGGTTCGATCAATACTCCGTCAAGCTGGGCGGGGCGACGCTGTATTGGTGCGACGGCAATCACGAAAATCACGACGACCTGCAAGAGCGCATGAAGGCAACCCCAGGGCAGCCCCTGGAAATTCCGGTTCCCGGCTGTTTCTACATGCCAAGGGGTTCAGTCTTGACTTTACCAGACGGCAGGTACGTCCTCTTCTTCGGGGGAGGCATGTCCACCGACAGGGAGGGTCGAACCGAAGGCGACGACTGGTGGGCGCAAGAGGTTCCCACTGTCGAGGATCTTGATCGTGCCCGGTCGCAAGTTGCGGCCCATGGGGGGCGCGTTGATATCGTGATCTCGCACACTGGACCTGCGCGATTCTTACGGCAGCTCCCGAAGAACAAGTTTGATCAGGCACGACTGGAGGATTCCACAGTGGCGCTTTTGGACATAATTTTGGGCGAGTTTCACCCGAAGCAGTGGTTCTTTGGGCACTTCCATCTATTTGCCCAGGGAGAGGACCAGGGCTGCGAATGGCAGGCCCTAAGCGCCGAAGGCTTCGGGGACAAGTGGTGGGTGGAGCTGTGAGAATCCTCATCGTCTGTTAGGCTCAAAAAATGAGTCTAGTGGACGATGAAGCCAAGTATGGGACTGCCAAATAATGGCACTCCTGTACTTGGCATCGACGGCGAAATGGGGGTTGCGGAGGTTTTGTTGTGAAAAAAGAAAGCGTCATTGAAGTTGTGCGGCGGCGGATGAACGAGTCTACTGGATGATGAGGCCATGAAGTACAGTAACGTCAAAATCTGACGTTACTGTACTTCACTTCGACGGTGAAAGGCGGGTTGCGGAGATTTTGTTGTGAAAAAAGAAAGCGTCATCGAAGTCGTGCGGCAGCGAATAAAGCAGTTCTCCACTGGGGAGATCTTTGGCTACGAAGCCTTTGGGGAATTGGCTCGGACCAAGCGCAAAGCTCTTACCCGGGCTTTATCGCAGCTCATTAAGCGCGAAGAGCTCAAAAGAGCATACACTGCAAATTTCTACCGGCCTGATTGGAACAAATATGGTGCAGTCCCGATCTTTGACGCAGAGAGAATAAATTCTTTAGGCAATGTGTATGTCACAGGTCTCGACGCACACAATGCGCTTGGAATTTCAACACAAATTCCGATGGTTGTTACCATTGCGCATCCGACCAAACATTACAGAAGAAGGTTGGGCCGTCTTCGTATCAGATATGTGCGCTCGACATTAAAAGAAATTCCTGATGGTGCTGATTGTGCCTTACTCATGATTTTAGATTCAATAAAGGATATAAAACATATCCAAGACGCATCGCCAGACGACGCTGTGAGGCGTCTCTTGTGGATCATCAAACGGTTTGAAAAACACAGGGTCGAAAAGCTGGTTGAATACGCCCTGCACTACCCGCCACGCGTGCGGGCTGTCTTGGGTGCAATGCTTGAGCATGCACGATACAAACGACTTCGATCCGTACTTAAAGCGACGTTGAACCCACAAACCGAATACCATGTAGGGCTCAAAGATTCCCTGCCAAATCTTAAAAAATGGAAATTACTTGGCCCTGGAAGGACTTACAAGGCGTGGAAACGGCGGTGGGAGAAAAGAAGAAATGAAGCACAGACATTTGAACCATGAAGTGTGGACCCCGGCAGCCATTGATTCCTGCATCACCCGGGGACGACAGGAAGATTGGAACGAGCTGCGCAGGGCCGCCCTCGATGATGCTGAAATCATGGAGGACCTGCGCAAAGTCGCGGGCTATGAAAAGAACCTTGAGAGCCCCTTTGACGACTTGTGCTACCGGGAATGGTGGAGGTGGGTGCAGGATCCCGGGCGGGAGACCTGGGGACCAAATCTGAAAAACTGCGGGGGCGTATGATTCTGTTTGCGGGCGACTGTCACGGGGATTTTGTGCCCATCATCGAGGAGGCCAGCGAGGCCTCAGCAGTCATTTTGCTGGGCGACCAGGAACCACTGAACGACCTGACAGTGGAACTAGGGCTTGGCTTGGCCCCGAAGGCATGGTGGATCTATGGCAACCATGACAGTGACTACCAGTGTTATTTCGATAATCACGCGTCAATGGCTGACCGCAACCTGCACTGCCGCGTAGTGGAAATCGAGGGCGTGCGCATCGCAGGCCTTGGCGGCGTGTTTCGCGCAAAAAAATTCGAAATAGATCAAACGACGAGGCTGCACGAAGTGGATTTAAATTGCCCACAAGACGCCAGAGAGGCGTGGATTAAGCTCCGGCGCGGCGGAAGGTCATACCCTGCGGACTTCACTTCCATCTTTCCTGACGATCTGACAGCCTTGCTGCAGTTCAAGGGGCAAGTGGACGTGCTGGTCACGCACGAGGCCCCCGAGTCTCACGCGCTCGGTTTCCCACTCCTCGGCGACATTGCCCGCGCCATGGGCGTCAAGATGCTTATTCATGGGCACCACCACGAACGCTACAGCGCCACTATCACAGGCGGAATCCGCGTCGAGGGCATCGGAATGGCGAGAACCGCCGAAGGTTTTTTCTGGCTGGGCCAAGGTCTGAGAGAGCGGGTATGATACTCTTCGTCGGAGATTGTCACGGCGACTTTGAGCCCATTCTGGAAGCTGCGGCATCAGCCACGGCAGTCATCCTTTTGGGCGACCAGGAACCCCTCGACGATCTGGCGTCCATCCTCGGCCCGGAGATCGCGGCAAAGACATGGTGGATATTCGGCAACCATGACAGTGACGATCCCGAATACCTCGCTCACCATGCCCCCATGGCCGACAGAAACCTGCATTGCCGCGTGGTGGAGATTGAGGGCCTACGCATCGCCGGACTCGGCGGCACATTCCGGTCCAACATCCTGGGCGTTGACCGGCAGACGACGTTGAGCGACCTGCCCCACGTCCGCCCCCAGGACACTCGCCAAAGCCTGGCGCTAATCCGCAAGGACAAGAAGCTCGCCCCGCAGGATCACACGACCATTTTCCCGGAAGACCTGAACTTTATGGCCCGCCTGGCCAGCAAAACCCGCGTCGATGTACTCGTGACCCACGAGGCCCCGGAGTCCCACAAACTCGGCTACCGGATCCTGGGTGACGCGGCACGCGCACTCAAGGCCAGGATTCACATTCATGGCCATCACCACGAGCGTTATGACGCCATGATTGATGGAGGCGTCCGGGTTGCAGGGGTGGGCATGTCGGGCATGATGATCGAATGGCTTCAGCCCAGAGATGGGCTGTTCTGGCTTTCGCCCTTTCCTGGCGGAAACATGCTTGCAATGGGATACGACCAGAAAAGAAAGATGTATCGAGGCGAGTTCGTCGGCCTGGACGGGTGCAAAAGTTTTGCGGCGCCAGGCCTG